>Ga0233413_10000814_pt1 | contig 14424 bp, 14 predicted proteins | sample Na_anoxic_6_MG_FD_189019 | JGI IMG/M metagenome (GOLD analysis project Ga0233413, IMG submission 189019) | Seawater microbial communities from Saanich Inlet, British Columbia, Canada - Na_anoxic_6_MG | ecosystem: Environmental > Aquatic > Marine > Inlet | place: Canada: British Columbia... | reverse complement strand
AGCCCTCGGATTGATATCTCCCACGGACATCCTGAACCAGGAAAGCATAACCTTGGCTTGCGAACATTTTGGCAATGATCGGGTAATTATGTCTGGAACTTCCTTTTCCGTATGGGGTTCTTCCAATGATAACCGGGAAATTTCCCTCTGCACTCGGGCGGTAGAGGTCGGTTGCCAACAGGGTTCCGTCTCGAGTCGGGATCATGATATTTTCCTCAACAACGACGGAGTATTTGGGTAAGGGAAAATCCAGGTACCACGCGATGATGTGGAGCTGAAAGGTATAAACAAAGATTACACCGAACCCGAAAAGAATCAGTAAGATTGTTAAAAGTCTTTTTGTCATCATTCCTTATTTAGCATATTTCACAATTTCCAAACTGCTTAAAAGTTAAAAAAATATTGACTAATAAGTCCTTAATTTGTTAAGATAGAGTCATCTAAAAATTCTACAGGAAGGAGACCAATGCGTAACTAACCCTTAAACAGTTCGATTAACGTTTAAATGGAGGTTAGATTATGCGGTATTCTTCTTATCAAATTATAAAATTTTATTCTGTTTCCAAAAGTTTTGGGCCTAAGACGGTTCTTTCGGATCTCTCTTTTTCCATCAGTCGTGGTGAAAGAGTGGCACTTATTGGAGAAAACGGGTCGGGAAAAACCACTCTAGCTAAAATGGCAGCCGGTTTGGAGTTGCCTGATCATGGAGAGGTCCGGTTTACAGACAACTGTGCAATTGGATATCTTCCACAATATTTGGATCTAGAGGGCAAGAGGAACCTTACTCTGGGAGAGTGGGTGTTGGAATCGCAAGGAAATCTGGCGAAGATTTCCAAACGGTTGAGGGAGCTTGAGAATCAGATGGCCAATACCTCTGATCAGCAGATTCTTCAAAGCGCAACTACAGAATGGGATACCCTTCACGCAGAATTTATGGCGAATGATGGGTATACATTACTCGATCGTTCAGAAGAATATCTGGCTGCCCTTGGGTTGGGTCATGTAGAGCTTGATCGGCCTATTGCAACTCTAAGTGGAGGCGAAAGTCGACGTGCTGCGCTTGCAACTTTATTGTTGCAGAATCCGGACTTGATCATTTTGGATGAACCGACCAATCATCTGGATCAGGATGTCTTGGAATGGCTGGAAGATTTTTTGAGGCAATATCGTGGAGCGGTATTATTGATTTCTCATGACAGGTCATTCTTAAATCGGGTAGCGAATGGGATATTCGAACTCTCTTCCACTACGCATCAACTTCATTATTATGAGGGGAATTATGACACGTATATTGAGACGAAAAAGAAAGAGCTGTTGGATCAGGCAGATGAGTATCAAAAGCAAAAGGAGGAGATCACTTCTTTAAAGAGATTTCTCAAGAAGAAGACCTTTACACCCACAAAAGTTGCGGATCCCAAAGATGGGAACAAGATGGCGTATGACAGAAGAGGGGAGAGGAATGCGAATTCCAAAAGAAAAGAGATTGCACGTGCAAAGATGGACTTGGAGTCTCTCGAAAAAAACAAGCTCGAAAATCCTATTCCAAAGGATTATACGGGAATCATTTTTCATCCTAAGTCGCTTGATTCCCAATATGCCTTACGATTAGAGGAAGTGAAAGTCACGGTAGAGGATCGAAAATTGATCGAAAATCTTTCTGTTACATTATCACCAGGTGAAAGAATCATTCTTCAGGGGCCTAATGGGTGTGGGAAAACAACGCTCCTTAAGTTATTGGCTAATCGACAGCAACCCGATTTTGGTAGCATAGAATATGCCAGTCAAATTCAGATCGGTTATTTATCTCAGGAGCCGGAATTTGATGATCCATCTATGACAATCCTTGAGTATTTACAGAGTAAATATTCTTTGGCCGAGCATGCGTTGCGGAATCAATTGCATCAGATTGATTTGATTAGGGGAGAGTATGTCAAACAGCTGATAGAGACATTAAGTCTTGGTCAGAAAAGGCGTTTACAACTCTTGGACTTGATGTTGAGCGAAGCGAATGTTCTGCTTCTCGATGAGCCGACGAATCATTTAGCTCCTGATGTAATTGATCAGTTAGAAGAAGTTCTTCTGCTGTTTCCCGGAGCTGTGCTCGCCGTCACACATGATCGCCGTTTTGCAGAAAAAGTGGGGACTAGGCATTATTGTATGAGCAAAGATATCCGGTAATTCTCAATGACACAAACAGCAATACACAACAAATCGAATACCACTTCACTAAATCTTAGTGGTAAACAACTGTTCGGTGTTCCCGAGGATGTCTTTACTCAAAGAGAGTTAGTCGAGATTTGGTTTGATGATAATCAAATCAAAGAAATTCCTGCGGATATTTCTCAACTAGTGCATCTAAAAAGACTGAGTGCATACAAAAACAATTTGATTTCTCTTCCAGAAACTCTTTATCTAATGAGAACTCTTGAGAGAATAAATGTAAGTGTAAATCAACTCTCCTCCCTGTCAGATGAGATAGGGAATCTGGAAAATTTGCAGGTTTTAGATCTTAACCACAATAAAATTTCTATCCTTCCTGAAACAATAGGCAATCTTACAAACCTAAGATTTCTTTATCTGGCAAATAATGGGATATCATCATTACCTGAATCACTCAAAGAATTGAGAAGTTTGATTTATCTGAATATTACTTTTAATCGCTTTACTATCTTACCTGATTCTATAGGCAATCTGGATAATCTCATAGAATTGAGAATTTATGATAACTCCATCTCATTCATTCCTGGTTGCATTGGAAATCTCAAAATTTTGAAAGAACTTCATGCGACGAACAATCGAATTAGATCCTTGCCAGAGAGTATCGGCCAACTTGGTTCTTTGAAAAAGTTAATATTGGAAAATAATCTACTTGAAATATTGCCTGAAAATATGGGTAATCTGGATAGTCTATTAGAGCTCAATCTAAGATCGAATCAACTGATGAGAGTGCCAGAAACGATTGGTAACATGAAATCCCTTCGCATGTTAGATCTGCGGGATAATCGGTTACTTTCCTTGCCATCCAGTTTCCGAAATCTTAAAACCTTGGAGAAATTAGATGTTAGGCTGAACAAGAATTTAGAAATACCTGAATGGTTTCAAGAGCTTGAACAACGAGGTTGTGTTGTTTTTTATTAATCATTGAATTTTTGGAGAATTAAAATGGATACAGAGAAAAGTAAGTTAGGTCTTCCGCTACAGTATAGCAAACTTTCCGAATACTATGATTTACTCAGCCAAGATGCTGATGATTCCAAAAACCGTGCAATCGAGAAAATACTTCAAGAGCACAAAGTGAAGACAGTGTTAGATCTCACCTGTGGCACCGGTTCCCAAGTTTTTTGGCTTGCAGAGTGTGGATATCATGTAACTGGCGCTGACCTGAGTCCTGCACTTTTAGAGATTGCAAGGAACAAAACTCAGAAAGAGAAAATAGATGTCAAATTTATTGAGGGCGACATGCGTACAGTGCAAGTTGGTGAATATGATGCTGTGATCACTATATTCAATGCAATTGGACATCTTACAAAAGCTGATTTCGAGAAGGCAATGAGAAATGTCCATGCGAACTTGAAAGATAATGGATTGTATATATTTGATATATTCAATTTGGATGCCATGACGGATGATGCAGTAAAGAATCTAGCAATGGATATTGAAAAAACAGTGAATGATACCAAGATCCGTGATGTTCAATATTCCGAACTTGACAGTGATAATGGGCGTCTTACATCTTATGATGAGTTTTCAATTCAGGAGGGCTCAAATCAACCTCAAATATACAAAGGGCAATTTACTTTACAGATTTATATGGCAAATGAGCTCAGGGAGATGCTATCCAGGAACGGATTTAAAACCTTAGGTCAATATGCCATTGATGGGTCAGAGTTTCTAGAAAAGAAAACAGAGAGTATATTGACCGTTGCAAAAAAGATTTAATTCTTTTTTTTAAGAAAGTGTCTGTTGTATTTTTCTATAGAGAGAAAGAGCAAAAATGGTATGATATCCTGCATTCGATTTAAAGGATAAAGTATGGAAGCAGAAGTCTCTCAACAACAACTAGCCGAAAGAAAACAGTACCTTTGGTCTGTGACCCAAATATCATTGGCCTCTTATATCGCTGGACCAGTCGGAGGATGCTATTTTTTAGGAAGAAATTATCAAGCGTTAGGTCAGTTGGAATATTCAAAGAAATGTTATGTAGCAGGCATTAGTGGGGTGATTCTTCTCTTGTCTATTATATTTCTGATTCCTGAAGATCTAATGGCTAGCATTCCCCCAATAGTGTTTCCCTTAGCTTATACTAGTTTGATTTCTAGTTTCGCACATACCTATCAGAAGGGGGTAATTGAAGCAAAGTTGGCAGAAGGAAGTAGGCAATTTTCCTATTGGTGGTTATTTATCGTGACTATCTCTCTACTTGTGATTCAAGTTCCATTGTTTTTTTTCTTTTCCTCTCTTTTTGATATTATTATTGGGTGATTCGATATGGACTCTGACAAAATTTTGATCATGATTGCGCTAGTCATTTTATTGACCGCATTTGTGTTTAGGGGAACAATTGTTGATGAGTTTCAACTGATTAAACAAGACGAGGCCACGGAGCTTTCACAAAATCTAGTGCTTGTCTATTTTTATCCTCTAACCCAACAGGAACGGATAGATGTCATCAAAGAGCATGTTGTGAAGATGAACTCAATCCAGGAACGGGTTTCTAGATCAATCTTAGCTAAGTATTATATTGATTATGGTCAGCGCATTCTAGAGCTTCAACAGGAGATTGAGGAGAAACAGAGAGACCTAAAATCGGAAGATGACTTTATTTCTTTTTCCACATTTGGACTGAGTAATATCATTGCAAGTTCGCAATTTTCCGAAGAACAACTCCTTCAACTTGCTTCTTTAATTGATGAGACGTTCCCTGATGATGATGAAACAGCATTGTATGTGCTCGATATAGAAGAAAATCGTATTGCCTTGGAAATGTCCCCCTTCGAGGATTTTAATCCAAACAAGAAAAAGAAGTACCAAGAGTTTGTGAATCAACTTTCGAGGGAGATCTTCGATGGAGAACCAGTATTTCTTCGAATTGGAACACTCGATTCAGACACAGGTGAATTTTTTGAATCCATAGGAAAGATTTAAATTAACAGGATGGGTAACCGTTGAATAAGCTCGTTTTGATGGTTACCTATCCTGTTGAATTTTTCGACGCTTACCTCCAAAGCCCTTCGCGCAAAATCCATTGACGAAAACAAACTTTAGTGAGAAAAGCTCAATTAAGGTGGATGATCATGAACAATCAGCAGAAAAAATTAATCATGGCTACGATTACACCACTTGCCTCGATTTTTGGGAGTGGATTTCTTGTGATCGTGCCGGTTCTTGCAGGGGCGGTTGGGGTATATTCTCCTCTCGCAATGATGATGGTTTGCGGATTAGCCTATGGTGTAGGGAGTGTCATTCGATACAATATTCAACATGCAGAGCCGGTTCTTTCTGGTCATCCATCCGATATTACATTATCTTTTGAGAGAGCTTCTGATCTAGCTCTGATTATCGCCTACATTATTTCGGTCTGTCTGTATTTACATATCTTATCTGCATTTGTTCTGGGAGGGATCAATATCGACACTCCATTTAATGAGAATCTTCTGACCACGTCGATTATCCTATTCATTACCGGAATCGGAGTCACAAAAGGGTTGGCGATGCTAGGTGATCTTGAGAAATGGAGTCTTACGATCACCTTATTTATTATCCTTTTACTTATTCTGGGTTTTGCTCACTATGATTGGAATGCCTGGCAATCATCCGGATTTACTTTTCCCAAAGCTCAGGATCACACTCCTTGGGAGATTTTAACAATTGTTGGCGGAACGTTGATCGTTGTTCAGGGATTTGAAACGACGCGATATCTTGGGGATCTCTTTGATTCAGAGACTCGGATAACAGCTTCACGTCTATCCCAAGTTATTTCTACAATTGTGTACATCATTTTTGTTACTTTGGCGGTTCCTATCTTGCATACGTTGAATGGTCAGTATGACGATAATAGCTTGATCAAGCTTGTAGCGTTTGCTTCGAGTGTATTAGCCACTCCGTTGATTATCGCGGCAGCATTAAGTCAGTTTTCTGCTGCAGTGGCCGACACACTCGCTGTGACTGGGAATATGGAAGAAGTTACCCATGGAAACCTGAAAATACGATGGGGATACGTCTTTGTCGGGATGAGCGCTATTGCTCTCACTTGGTCGGCAGATACTTATCAAATTCTTGCTCTTGCTTCGCGAGCTTTTGCATTTTATTATATACTTCAGTGTTTTGTTGCAATGAGTGTGTCCAAATCATCTGCTCAACAATTTGGGATGGTTTTGATTGCGATTTGTTTAGCGTTCATTACAATCTTTGCGGTACCAGCTAGTTGACTCAGATAGAATCCTCCTTCATTGACAATCTACTGTGAATATATTAGGTTCTATGTTTTTGAACTTAAAATGAAGGGTAATGATGGCTTCTTCTTTGGCTCGTGTTTGTTCAGTATTATATGATGGCGCTGAAAAATGTAAAGAAACGCTCAGCACTTTGACAAGAGCTGATGTAGCAAAAGTTACCGGGGGAGTTGGTATTGCCGCTCTCACATCCTATTGTGGATATCGAGCTTATGAAGAAGCTGATCGTGATCCTGAGGATATTGCATACAACTGGACTTTTGGTGCTACCACAGTCTGGGCGGGTTTGACTCTTGGGCGTGTTTTATATCTGCGTCGACAAATGAAAACAGTGCAAGAAGAGAATCGTTGTACCTTGTCTGCAAAGATTGCTGCAAAAGTGAATGCTAATTTGCCCGTGGCTGCATTTTTATGTGGGGTTTTGGCTGCAAGACTTTTGAGTCAAAAAACTGATGGTTCTTCTGGGGATTCTAATGAGTGTTCCCCTGGATATGCACCTCCGCAGAGTAATATTATGCCCCCTGAAGAATATAAAATATATCAGGCATGTTTTTTTGAGGTGATGAACCGGGTATCTGAATTTTGGAATCAAACAATGGATCAATGTAGATACTATGTCGATCCAAAAGATCCATATGGTAAAGAGAATTATTGGAGAAGTTCAGCTTATTGCATGAAGGTTGGACCGTTGGAGCACTCTCAATGTGGATCTATGGACGACTTTCCATACCCTCGTGAATACAACTATCGCGTCATGACAAAATCCGTCTATCATGAGTCAAATCCTCCAGCGCCTTCTTGTGGTATTGATCATGAATTTGATACGTTTGAATTCCTCCCATTTATCGAAATAACTGCCAATTTTTGGTGGGCCCCAATAAATGTAATAAGAAAGTTTTGGTTTACTGATCCTCAAAATAGTACGTATTGTATACATGAAAAAGGCTGGGGAATGAGACCTTGGTACTTAAATAATATTTGTACTTGGAACTCTCCTATAATGAAATCTCCCTGTGTAACGGATGCACTGCGCAGCTACATCAATGATTGGAAGATCGAAGCAGCTAGTATGCATCGGAAAATGCATCCCCCACCACCCATGTGTCCGACGATGGATCTTGAGTCACCTCCTTCCTGGGTTTCGACTCTTAGCTGGGAAGAGATTGTCCCTTTGATCATTGCGTTTAGCGGGTTCTGGTGCATTGCGCGCTCTCCCTGTACACGTTTTCGCGCCGCTCCAATATTGGTAGACGATGATGTACCAACAAGTTCCGAGAGTAATGATTTTGATATTGTAGAATTTGATGTAGATGATGGAGAGGATTCTGATGTATCTGAACAAGAACCAATGAATCGGGAAAGCCTATTGACGCGTATGTCAAAAGTGTATGAAGGGGTGAGTTCTGTAGCATAATTCAACTCTCCGAGTTCTCGTTAATCTGTTAGGCAGAGCTTGACAGGATCATAAATAATCTGTTAGTTAGGAATATTCAATAAAATGTGTTGCAGATGAAAGATAACCGTTGCCATCTTTGTATTCACGTGGGAAAGAAGTACTCCGACAGGTACGTAAACAATCTTTTCCGCATGCTCCGAAAGCAGAGCGATGCTGATTTTTACGTGTTTACAGATGATGTACTCAACAACCAATATGACGAGGGGATTATTCCTGTCGATATTTCTCGTGATCTGGAAGAGTACCGTCAATGGGAACATTGGTGGCCGACATGGTACAGAATGGACATAATGTCCGGAAAATTCTTAAAACAGTACGATATTAAGATTCTATGGGATTTAGATCTCATTATTCATGGGGATATCTCTCCTCTTTTGGAATTTGATCCGGAACCTGAAAAGCTCTACGCTATCTATTCGACATGGAGGGCTCAGAAAGAGATCGATGAAGACTCAATGCAGAAATTAGAAGAACTCCCGGATCAGGCGTGCGTCATCACGCGATTTAACGGGAGCTGTATGATTTGGCGAACCGTCAAATATATCTATGAGGAGTTTGCTAAAGATCCGAAGGGGAATGTGAAAAAGTACAGAGGTTTTGATGTCTTTTGTGATTACAAGCAACTCCCTCGATATCGATTACCCGATTTGTTCTATTCTTATCGAGATGGAGTGTACTTTTTTACAAGAGGCTTGTTTTTCCAACAGCATCCAAAGCTTCCTGTGGCATTATTTCATCAGAAGCCGGAAATACACGAGTTAGATCCAAAGGAACATCCGATCCTAAAGTATTGGGATGTTGATTCAAGCTTGTAATTCCAACAATGCTCCGAAGAAGCACTGTTGGAATCTTCTAAAAAAATTGATTTACTATAGTTTACTCATTCGGATGTGCAGCTTTAAAAATAAAAGCAGCACTGGCGCCTCCTGATAAGTTTGCCAGAAGGAAAATCCAGAGATTCGACCAGAGACTGAGATTCATGACTGACATTCCCAAGGCAACTGCAGGGTTAAATGCACCGCCTGAAATGGCACCCACCGAATATGCGCCGACAAGTACCGTAAAACCAATAGCTAAACCGTAAAATGAATTTCCCTCTGTTTCCTTAGCTGTAGCAACATTTAATACTACATAGCAAAGAGCGAAGGTAAATAGAAATTCTCCTAAGAGACTTCTTATTAAATCTATGTTCATCGCCTCTACGGAAGGATTCCCTTTAAAGTATAGAGTTAGTGTGCCGGCAAAAGTTGCAGCCGCGAGTTGTACTACCCAATAAATTCCTAAATCTCGGCTATCAAGTTTGCCACGTAAAAAAACGGCTAGAGATACTGCGGGGTTGTAATGTGCTCCGGAGATGTGGCCCCCGGCATAAACCATAACAGCAAGCACAGAGCCAATAGCTAATGGAGCTAAACTCCCGGCACTATTCGGTTCTAGGACTGTCATCCCAACTGTGAAGACTAAAAAAAACGTTCCGATAAATTCATAAATATAGTTCATCTTGCTACCTCATAAGAAGTTTGTTAAAATAAAAATATATGTATATAAAATTTTTTGTTTTTTTGGAATGTTTTTTTAGAATAGAGCGCTCGAATGGCTTTTTTAGCGTTTTATTTTTGAGAAGTAGACCGCCAGCAATCGGTGAGGTGGTCATTGACTAATCCTACTGCCTGCATATAGGCATACATGATGGTGGAGCCGACGAAGTTCATTCCCCGTTTTTTGAGATCTTTTGACAGAGCATCGCTTTCCGAGGTGGTAACGGCGGCGTCTTCAAATGTTTTAAAGTGATTGATGATTGAGGTTCCTTTCACGAAGTTCCAGAGATAGTGATCAAATGAACCGAATTCTTGTTGGATTTTTAGGAATACTTTTGCATTTTGACGGGCACTATATATTTTGAGTCTGTTTCGAATGATTTCCGGGTTTTCACGGTTTGTTTCTAATTCGTCATCGGTCATTGCGGCTACTTTGACCGGATCAAATTGATGAAAGGCTTTGCGGTAGCCTTCCCGTCTTTTTAGTATGGTTTCCCAACTGAGTCCAGCTTGGGCCCCTTCGAGGATTAGCATTTCAAACAAATGTCTATCGTCATGGGAAGGAATGCCCCATTCATTATCATGATACGCAGCATAGAGTTCTTTGTTGGGTTCGCCACCGAAGCAGCGATTTTTTCCATCGGTTCCAAGTACAGACATGGCGATGATTATAGGGTTATTCGGGGGATTTTGTCTAACTTTGCTTTTTTGGTTTTGCGCAAAGCGCTTTGGAGGTAAGCGTCAAGTTAACCCGTGTTGAAATTGAACACGGACTTCGTTCACGGATGAAACAATTATAGAACGCCCTCCTCCCCTGAAAGGGGAATTTGTTGGTAGCCCAGGATGTCAGCCCCTGCGGGGCCAATCCTGGGAACAAATATAATGAAACAGAAAGTCCCGAATGGGACGTCTTGATGGTTTACGGAAATTGATAACACAACGAAATCAATTCTTGCGTAAAACGAATGGAACACGTTTCTGCAATCGTGCTGTATCTCCAGATAATCTCCCAATTTTTCTCGGGCAGGATTTCCAATGCACAAAACCAACAAGCCGTCCCATTCGGGACTTTCTTGCTTTTTTTTGTACCTATTCCCAGGGTTTGTCCCGCAGGGACCGACACCCTGGGCTTCCAACAAATTCCCCTTTCAGGGGAGGGGGGCGTTCTATAATTGTTTCATCTGGGAACGAAGTCCGCGTTCAATGTCAATATGGGTTTGTTTGACGGTTACCTTTGGAGTGCGGCGATGCAATTGCCTCTCCAAAGCGCTACGCGCAGATCCTTTCGTAAAAAGTGCGAAATGCTCGATGTTACTTTAAGATGTGAGTAACTTGTTGCTTGGGGCTCCAAAGCGCTTCGTGCAGAATTTTTGAAAGTTAGAGCGTTGATCTCTCTTTTTCAAAATGCTGATAGTCGACTAAGCCAAAATCTTTATACCAGTGACCGCCCCATTTCCAACCACGTGAAATGAATGCTTTGTAACAGAGATCCTCCTCAGTAATCACCCCATGGCAATCAATTGTCCGATCTAAGAAGTCCTTCTTGTGCGCAGGAACGACTACGTCTCCTTTTTGGTAGGGATTTAATAACGTGTTAATGTCAATTGCGAATCCATAGCTGTGTAATGACCATTTGGAAGTGCTGCCAGTAATTGGACGGGAACAAAAGGCTGATGAATTATTATCTTCACATGCTAGATCATCATCTGCTTGATAGGTGTCCATGAGAAGCATTTTTTCAATAGGATATTGTTTATCGAACAGCTCTTCGAAAATTTCAATAATCTCATTTGCTACATCTTTATGTGCTATGAGTTCTCCTTGATGGACGCATCTGTCAAATCCCCAGTAATTCAGTAGAATATATTGTAAGTTATTTAAAGGAACCGGATTATCCTCACGCCATGAATGAGTCATCTTCGTTTTGATCTGGTCTGTGATTGGAGAACTATTTGCTTGAAAGGCTATCTCTTTCAATCTTCTTGTAGCTAATAATTTAAATGGTTGATCGTCGATTGATGATATAGCGATTCTTGGCGTGTTGTTGCTTACTCCTGCATGGATAAATTTTCGATCTCCTAAATACATTCCGACGTGTGAAATCTCTTCTTTTCCAAAAAATAGGAGATCTCCTGGTTGTTCTGGAAAGGGAATTGCAAAAACTTGGTCGGATTTTGCTTGGTCTTGGCTAAATCTAGGTAAAATTACACCTATCTCTTTATATAAAGTTTGGATGTATCCGGAGCAGTCGTAGCCTTCAGACGAGGTGCCACACCATATATAAGGAAGGCCAATAAACTGATGTGCAAGTTCAATCATCTCTTCTCGTGTTTTTGTTCTAGGTTTTTCTAAGTCTCCTCTTTGCATCCAAGCACGCCTTCCATCCAAAAGTTGCACTTCTATCCAGCGAGCATCACTAGAATCCAAGTCTTCGACTAACTCGATACGTGATCCAAAAGAAAGACGAAGCAATGCTGGTCTGACTGTATCCTGGATGGGATACACCATGCCTGCAATAGAAGAAATACGACAAAGTCTCTTGCTGGTTCTCCAACGAGGATCATCCGGAATTAGACCACTTAATAAAGCGTAGCCTTGATAGTTGTCTTCTGTTTCAATCAATCCCCATCCATCCCCAACATCTTGGATCACTGATGCGGAATGCCCATAGATTCCTTGAGAGACAAGAGGGGACTCTTCACTACATTCCTCATGCATATTCAGAACAGGTTGGGCGATGACGCATTTATTTTCTTTAGTGTAAGGATTTGGAGTGTGTGCATGGCACAGAGTGAAAATTGATGAGGTTATGAGGCAAAAGAAGATAGATGGGATACACATGACAGACTCCATATAAAAAATGAACGTAATGATAACATTACGTTCATTTTTATTTATATGAAGTCTTTTTCTTTATTCTTCAGGTTCATCGAGTCGCACAAGCATCATATCTTGTGTGTTTCCATCGTCGAAGTATACGCGAACAGGACTTTCTGATTGCGTCAGGTTGTATATTCCGGTTTCTAAAATCGGTGATTCTTCATTATCCACAATTTTCCACGCAGCGCGTTGTGAATCTTGATCCACTAAACCTTCCGCTTCATATGTTTCGTCTGTTGTAGCGTTGTAATAGGTTCCTGAGAGCATACCCTCCTTGTTTAGTGCAAGTTGTAGGTATAGGTTAGGCGTTGCGGCCGTTTCACCCTCTTTTGATAAGGCAAATACACCTAGCGGCATCCAGTCGTCGCTTGCAGCCGTATCAGACGTTCCTTCGTCAATAGCTGCTGCTTGTTGTGAGTAGTCGAGCGGCTCTGCCGATTCATCAGAAGGTCCCCAGTAATACCCATCATCATCATAGCTGTACCCATAATAGTTAGGGGTGCTTCTCCATCCTAACCAATTCGCAACACCAATACCTGTTGCCCATTTCCACCAATTGTCATGATGTCCCCAATATGGAGGACGGTTATGATGGCTATCCCAGAAATTGTCGTTAAACCAATCGCCACGATTAGGTCGATTATTTGAGACTTTATCTCGGATATTATCTCCAATTTCAGGTCTGTTTGGTCTGTCCGCTCTTGTTGGTCGATCTGGTCTACTTGGTCGGTCAGGTCTTTGTCCTGGTCGTTCACTCGGACGAGTTTTAGGCCGTTCTGCCGGTCGAGTCGTTGGACGGTCATTTAAGAATTTTTGCACGTCATTTCTTGTAGGTGTTTTTCCGCCGGGTCTTTGCGATGGTCTCTGTCCTGGTCTTTGAGCAGGTCTTTGACTTGTCTTGGGTCGTGTTGATGGCCTTGATTGTGGACGTGATTGAGGTCTAGCGCGAGAATGTGAAGCGCGGCTCATCGATGGACTACGGTTCATACTTCTTCCGCCACCTCGGCTACCTCCACCTCTGGATCCTCCGCGACCACCTCCGCCTCGACCACCTCCGCCTCTTCCACCTCGGGCGTCTAGCTCAGGCATAGCTACTAGAAAGATAGCCATTAAAATACTGAATATGGATAAAAACTTTTTCATCATTTCACCTTAATCCTTCTTTCTTACAACAGTTACAGGATCAACATTGGGTAGCAATTCGCCTCCAACTTCACGTCCTGTGGATTCCCATGTGTAGCTATTTTGGTTCACAGGTGTATAGATATTGACCGCAGAAGCTCGTCTTCCATCGGTCAACGTGTGAGCAGCTTCTACAATCCAATTTTTCCCTTCTTTTCTCCAAGAAGCTTCTCCGAATCCGCCATCTGAATCAAATACCCAGGAACGAATTTGTCCTTTAATGGGATCCCAAGTAATCAACTGTCTTCCTTCCAGTTCCAAAGTCCCTTCAGTGAAAATAGAGAATTTTTGGGTGATGAAATTTTTGTATTTATCCCATTGGGTGTGGGTGACAATTCTCACATCTTCATCTTCATCCACCCAATCGCCGATTAACCATTCCAAATCTTTGAGTTGATCGAAGTTTGTGACAGGTTCGATCAGGTCTACTTCTCTTACATTTGTGAGGAGCCAGTCTCCGTTTCGATTTTCATAGGTAGCTTTATATGCTGTTTGATTTGGTTCTTCGTTGGAGCTCGTTACTATTACAGTTCCTGTCTCTACCGCCTGGTTTCGTTTTGGAAAAGTAATCGAGCTGATTTTGATCTCAATCTTTGCATTATTCTTCTCTTTAAAAGTGGCCTGAAATGCTTCTTCAATTTCATTTCTTCCCTCTAAGGTTTCGCCTGTTCTTGGATTGACATATTCTGCATCCTCAGCCCATAAATTTGCTAGAGCTTTTGGATCTTGTCGATTAAATGCTTTCGCATAAGAGTCCGCTTTCTTTCTTATCGCAGCTTCTTCTTCCGATCCACCCCCTAGAGCTTCACAGGAAGTAAATGCGAGTGCGAGAGAAAGAGATAAGATTGAAAATATTATCCGCCAATGCATGTGTTTACCTCTATTTGTTAATCTAATTTTCTAATGCGGCCTTAGG
>Ga0233413_10000808_pt1 | contig 14456 bp, 17 predicted proteins | sample Na_anoxic_6_MG_FD_189019 | JGI IMG/M metagenome (GOLD analysis project Ga0233413, IMG submission 189019) | Seawater microbial communities from Saanich Inlet, British Columbia, Canada - Na_anoxic_6_MG | ecosystem: Environmental > Aquatic > Marine > Inlet | place: Canada: British Columbia... | reverse complement strand
GTATCGATATTTTACACGCAATATTGATACTAAATCGTAGGGATAGATTTACTAAACTAAAACTAGTTTAAGTTTATGGATGAAAATATAATAGTTGTTTGGCCAAGCTAAAATAAAATGAGAGGGAAAAAAAAATTACCAACTGCGGTAAAAGAATTAAAAGGAACTTTAGAAAAGTCTAGATTAGTTGATAATGAAATGGTAACTAGTCAAGTTGTAACCATGCCTGATGCTCCTTTATTTTTAAATCAAGAGGGTGCTGATGAATGGGATATAGTATCTAACGAACTTGCTAAGATTAAGATGCTACATCTTACTGACTTATCGATCCTGGCTGCTTATTGTAATGAGATAGGTATTTACAGAAGTATATCAGCAGAGCTAGGAGGAAACTTTACAGAGCAAACAGTTGATAAGGATGGTAAATTAAGAATGACTAAAATTAATCCTAAATATAAAGTAATGCAAGCAGCGTTACAGAATGCAATTAAACTATCTACTCAGTTTGGTTTTACTCCATCAAGTCGAGCTAGTTTATCAATGCCAGAACAAGAACAAGAACGAACAGACGATTTTAACTTCTTTGACTAATGGATATTAAAAGCGATAATACTTTTTACTTCGATGAGAAAGCTGCTGATAGAGTAGTGTATTTTATTGAGAATCACATTAGACATTTAAAAGGAGAGTTAGGAGGAACTAATTTTAAGCTTGAGCCATTTCAGAAAAAGATAGTAAGAGATTTATTTGGTTGGAAATATAGAACAACAGAATTAAGAAGATTTAGAACTGCTTACATTTGCTTACCAAGAAAGAACGGAAAGAGTACGTTAATTAGTGCTATCGCTTTATATATGTTACTAGCCGACAACGAGCCATCTGCTGAATGTTATGTAGCTGCTGGAGATAGGCAACAAGCTGGTATAATATTTGAGGTTGCTTCTGGAATGGTTAGAGCTGATAAGCAACTAGCAAATAATTTACAAGTATTTAAAAACTCTATTATACACGAAAAAAGTAATTCAGCTTTTAAGGCTATTAGTAGTGAAGCTTCTAGTAAGTATGGATACAATGCTTCTTTCATTTGTATGGATGAGTTCTTCGTTCAAAAAGATTCTAGTCTATGGGATGCTTTAACTACAAGTGTAGGATCAAGACGTCAGCCTTTAACAATAGCTATAACTACTGCTGGATATAATAGAGAATCAATCTGTAAGAAAACTGAGGATTATGGTCGTAAGGTTTCAGAGGGTATAATTAAAGATGAATCATTTTATTATATTAAATATGACTGTCCGTTAGATATAGATTGGACTAGCGAAGAAGCTTTAAGATTAGCTAATCCAGGATTAGAAAGTGGAGTAGTTAAATTAGACTATCTTAAAAGAGAGCAAGAGAAAGCTATTAAGCTTCCTAGTTATGAGAATACATTTAGGATGTTACATTTAAATCAATGGATGAGTTCAGCAAGTAAATGGTTATCAGATGCTCAATGGATGGAATGTAATAAATCACCAGTAAGATTAGAAGATTACAAAGGGATGACTGCTTACGCTGGACTTGACTTAGCTTCAGTTAGAGATATTTCTGCATTTGTTTTAATCATTCCTGAAGATGATAGGTTTACAATTATTCCTTATTTCTTTGCTCCAAAAGATACAGCATTTGTAAGAAGTCGGAGGGATCAAGTTGATTACATTGGATGGTCCAAAGAAGATACTAATATGGAATTAACTGAGGGAGATGTAACTGATTACAATTACATTAAGAAACGAATTAAAGAAGTTGCTGAAATAGTAAACATAAAAGAGATTGCTTATGATAGATGGAATGCTTCACAGTTAGTTATTGATTTAGTTAATGATGGATTACCTATGATTCCATTCGGTCAGGGTTTCGCTAGTCTATCATCTCCAACAAAAGAACTAGAAAAGTTAATTTTAAATAAACAATTAAATCACGGAGGTAATAAAGTCTTAAGATGGATGGCTTCTAATGTAGCGGTTAAGTCTGATCCTGCTGGAAACATTAAATTCGATAAAAGCAAAGCAACAGAAAAGATAGATGGTATGGTTTCTTTAGTTATGGCTATTGGCTCTTATATGAATGACGATACTGAGGAGTCTAGCTATGATGATAGAGGTATTGTTTGGATATAATTTTTTTACCAAAGATATTAACACTAATAAAAAAAATTTTTAAAAAAGATATGGAATTAAAAATAGTGTACCTTTTCGTATCTTTGCTATGTAATTACACATCTTCTTTATGGGCTTATTAGATTTTTTTCGTACTGAAAAAAGAAACAATAATTTTTTAAATGCCAATTCAAACTTTTCGTTTGGAGGTGCAGCTAATAGAACTTCAGTAACTACCGATTCATCAATGACATTCTCAGCAGTCTTTGCTTGTGTTAGAATTATATCGGAATCAATAGCTTCTCTACCAGTTAGAGTTTATCGAGTTGAAACAGACGGAGATAAGATAGAAGAAGTATCACATCCAGTTAATAGACTTTTGACTAGAAAGCCTAATGACTTTATGACTACATATACTTTTTTAGATGTTTTAATGAATAACTTATTACTTGAGGGTAATAGTTATTTTTATATTGAGAGAGATAGTTCAGCTAGACCAGTTGGATTAATACCTATTAAAACTCAGCACGTTAAAGTTATTAATCACGATGGCCAAATTTATTACGATGTTAAAGATTATGATTTAGCAATTCGTAAAGAAGATATGCTACACTTCTTTAATTTATCTTTTAATGGATATGAGGGAACAAGTGTAATAGGATCACAAAGAACAACAATAGGAACTTCAATAGCTTCTAATGATACTGCTAATAGTTACTTAGGTAATAGTTCTCAAATAGGAGGAATTATAAAGCATCCAGGTAAACTATCTAAAGAAGCAGTCGCAAGATTAAAAACTTCTTGGAATCAGTCAACTACTGGCTCATTCGTTGCTGGTAAAACTGCAATACTTGAGGAAGGTATGACTTTCGAGCAGTCTAAAATAAACGCTAACGATTACCAGCTTTTAGAAACTAGAAGATTTCAGATAGAAGAAATAGCTAGAATATTTAAAGTGCCATTAAGTTTAATAGGACATTTAGAGAAAGCAGCTAACTACTCAAGTATAGAAGCTTTATCTATTGACTTTGTAAGATTTACTTTGCAGCCTTATTTAGTTTTAATAGAGCAAGAATTAAACAGAAAGCTATTTAGAGAGAATGAGCTAGATAATTATTTTGTTAGATTAGATTCCAAAGGTTTATTAAGAGGAGATTCTGCTGCAAGAGCTACATATTACAGAGAGATGTCTGCTATTGGTGTACTGTCTATTAATGAGATAAGACGAATGGAAGATTTAAATAGAATAGGAGATGAGGGAGATACACATTATTATCCTCTAAACTTTGCTCCAATAGGACAAACTGAGGAAAACGAATAATGGCTTTAGCTGATATAAACACAAAGCCGACTCAAGAGATGGCTAACGAAGCAGAACAAGCTTTAGAATGGAGAGCAGAGTTTGGAAGAGGGGGAACAGAAGTAGGTGTTGCAAGAGCAAGAGATTTAAAGAATAGAGTTAATCTATCTATAAGAACGATTAAAAGAATGTTCTCTTATTTAAGTAGGCACGAAGTAGATAAAAAGGGAAAAGGTTTTTATAAAGGAGATGAGGGTTATCCTAGTGCTGGTAGAATTGCTTGGGGATTGTGGGGAGGAGATCCTGGTTTTGCTTGGACCAAAAGAAAAATAAAAGAAATAGAAGAAGAAGAAAATAGAAATATTATGGAAAATAAAGAGTTAAGACATATCCAAAAGATAGAAGAGAACGAAGAGTCTATAATTATATATTACGCAAAAAACAAAGAAGATGTTGAGGTTGTAGTAGATATGGACGAAGATGTTACTATTGAAGAGGATAGTCAAGAGATTAGAACAATAACCAACAAAGAGGTTAGGACTTTTAATGTATCTGATATTGAAGTTAGAAACGATGACGGAAAAAATGTAGTTGTAGGTTATGGTGCAGTCTTTAATTCTGAGTCAAATGATTTAGGAGGTTTTGTTGAGTATATTGCTCCAGGAGCTTTTGATGGTAGATTAGAAGATGATGTAAGGTTTTTGATTAATCACGATGGTTTACCTTTAGCTAGAACCACAAACAATACTTTAAGATTGTCAGTAGATGAAAGAGGTTTAAAGTATGAGGCTGATATGCCAGAAACAACTTTAGCTAATGACTTGATGACTCTATTGAGAAACGGAACTATCAGCCAGTCTAGCTTTGCTTTTACTGTCGAGGAAGACTCTTGGGAGAATGTAGAGGGTAGAAACATTAGAACAATAAACAAAGTATCTAGATTATACGATGTTAGCTCTGTAACATATCCAGCATATAACGAAGCTGGCTCTTTTGCTTTACGCTCTTTAGAGACTTGGCAAGAAGAACAAGAAAAAATAAAACTAGATGAAAGTCTAGAGAAAGAATTAAAAGAGGTACAAAAAGAAGAAATAGACTTAACAAATCGCAACCTCACAGAAATGCGATTGAAAGTCTTAAAAAACAAATAATTTTTAATATGAAAAATAGTAAATCTTTATTAGAGGAAAGAGCTATAAATGTTGAGAAGATGGAAGCTCTAGTTGACTTGTGTAAAGTTGAGGGTAGAGATATGACATCTGACGAACTAACTAGCTTTGATTCTTTAAATGAAAAAGTTGAGTCATTAAATGCAATGGCTGAAAGAAGTGTTAAGTTTGAAAACATCCAAGCTTCAAAAGTGGTAAAAGAAGAAAGAACTAATTCTCCAAAAGAAGTAGCTGAGTTTTCTTTTCAAGAAGCTATGCGTCAAGCATACACTGGAAAACTAGAAGGTCTAGTTAAAGAAATGGATCAAGAAGCTCGTAGAGAGCATAACGGTCAAATGTTTAGAGGTATCGCTATTCCATCTTCAGTTCTAGAACACAGAGCAGTAGGAAATGCAGCGGTTAATCCAACTGAAGTAATGTCTTTCACAGACCAATTAGAAGCTAACTTAGTTCTTGCTTCTGCTGGTGCTAACTTTTATAGTGGTGTTGCTGATATGAAACTACCAGTTCTTTCTGGTATCTCTTCTGCATTCGTTGCTGAGACTGGTGGAACTGCTACTGCTGCGGGTACTGCTTCAAGTGTTACGTTATCTCCAAAAAAGATGATTTCTATTGTAGAGATTTCTGCTGAGGCAATGGCTCAAAATGCTGGTGTTGAAGGTGCGGTTAGAAGAAACTTAGCTGCTAACATCGCTGCAACTTTAGAAGGTGCTTTATTGGCTGATGCTAACGTAACAAGCGGACCAGCTTCTATCTTTGCTGCTGCTGCTACTCAAGCTGTTGCTGGAACAGAGCCTACTGCTGCTGAACTTTTAAATATGGAAGCTACATTAATCGCTAATGGCGTTAATTTAGAAGCTGCTCGTATGGCTTGGTTGTTAGATGGTGGAGCATTAACTGAAGCTAAAAGATTAGCTCAAGTTGCTTCTGTATCTCCAGCTTATGATAATGCAACAAAAGAATTTTTATCTTACTTTGCTTTTGCTTCTTCTAATGTAGGTAACTCTGCTGGAAGTGGTACAAACTACTTGTTAGGTGATTTCTCTAAAGTGCATATCGCTCAGTTTGGTGGACTAGACTTATTGTTTGATCCTTATACTAATGCTGCTGCTGGTGTTGGACGTATGATTGCAACTTCTCTTGTAGATGGTGCTGCTGTTCAAAATGGTACTGCATTCGTTAAAATTGATAACGCATAATTTTTAATTGGAGAGAGTTTAATCGCTCTCTCCTTTTTTTACTTTTTATAATGATATATAATTACTTAAATCTTGATAGTTACGTTAATTACGGAAAGCTAGTTTTAAAAACTGCTCCAACTGGAACTGCTATATCTTTAGCTGAAGCTAAACAACATTTAAGAGTAGATTCTGATTATGATGATGACAATGATTATATAACAGCATTAATAGGAGTTGCTACAAATCAAGTAGAGGAGTTCACAAGAAGAAGATTAATGACTCAAACTTTTAATCTTTACTTTGATGTTTTCCCTCCATATATTGACTTACAAGTGGGAATAGTGCAAAGTGTAACACATATAAAGTATTATGATGCTAGTAATTCTTTACAAGCTTTAGCAGCTTCTGAATATGATTTAGACGATAAAATTAAACCTGGTAGAATTTACCAAAGTAATAACGGATCTTTTCCTGATACTTACGAAAGACCAAATGCAGTAGATATTGAGTTTGTGGTTGGAAGAACTGCTAACGAAGTTGAGGATGCTATAAAACAAGCTATGTTAATTATAGTGGGTAGATATTACGAACAAAGGCAGGACGTAGTTATAGGTACTATTGCAACAGAACTTCCATTAATGGTTGAGTATATGCTAACTCCTTACAGATTTTTAGAGTTATGATATTTGGAAAGCTAGATAGAAAATTAACTTTATTAAATCAAGTTTATACTACTAATGCTTACGGAGAGCGAATTGCTGGAAGTGGTACAAGTGTAACTATTTATGGAGATTTTAATTTTAAATCTGGTAAGGCTAATTATGAATCTGATGTTTTTATAGGAGAGCAAAAGATAGAATGTTTAATAAGATATAGAGATTCAATAGGAGTAAGTCCAGATTTCTATATTAGAAATGGAGATACTTCTTATGCAATTACTGGAATAAGAGAGGTAGGGAGAAAGGATAAGATGATTTTGACTTTAGAAAGAAAAGATTTAAAAGATATATTCTCAACCTAATGAATGTAGGACTAACAATAAATAAGAAAGAGCTTGACGAAATAGCTAGAAATTTAGAGTCTTTAAATATGTCAGATTCTAAAAACAAAACTCTTTTAAGACAAGCAATGAGAAAAGCAGCCAAGCCAATCTTATCAGAATTAAAAGGTTTAGTTCCTAAAGATAGTGGACAATTAAGAAAGTCATTATCTATAATAAATGGAAAAAATAGAAAAGGAGTTGCTCCTAGTGTTTTTGTAGGACCAAGAGTAAAAGGAGCTTTTGCTAATGAAAATAAGACTGGCTTTTATTTTTACTTTTTAGAGTATGGTTTTAGAGGTGTAGCTGGTTTAAGAATGTTAGACCAAGCAGCAAGAAGTAAAGGATCACAAGCATTAAATGACGTAACAAATCAATTAAAAGGATTGATTGAAAAACGATTTAAGAAATAATGGAAGTAGGAAAAGCTATATATAATATTTTAAGTAATGATTCAGCGGTTGCTCCATTAGTAACAGAGGGTGGAGTAATTAGAATTTATCCGTCTAGATATAAAATTAATCAGCAAGACGGAACATTACCATTTATAGTTTACCAAGTTGTTAGCGATATTCCTAATATGACTAAAAACGGAGTATCTACTTACGATTATGTAAGCGTTCAGATTACTTTAGTTCATTCTAAATATAGTGAATTAATGACTCTATCAGCTAATGTAAGAACTGCTTTAGATTATGTAAGTGGTACTTATGATGGAGTTGTAGTAGATAAGATATTTTTTGAGAATTCTGTTGAGTCTTTTGATGATACAAGCGGAACAAATGGAATTTATCAAATAGCACATGATTACAGATTTAATATAAATAGATAAATTTATGGATACTTATAAAGTTAAAATTAAAAAGAATATAGAATGTAGAGAAGTACAATATCAAGAGGGAGAAACTTATAATGTAGTTAGAGCAGTCTATAATTTCTTAAAACATAATAACGCAATAGATAATAAAAAGAAGCAATCTAAAAAGGAGAAAAAAGAAGAAACTCCTTTAGATACAAACAATAATTAATTAATTAAAATATAAAAAACAATGGCAATTTTTAACGGAACAGATTTAATATTAAAGGTTTCTCCTACTACTGGAACAACTGAAGTAAAGCTTATGCATTCTCAAAATGTATCACTTTCTACTAGTGTTGACACAATAGACATAACTAACAAAGATTCATTAGGTAACAGAACTCTTTTAGGAGGTACTAAAAGCTTTTCTTTAAGTGCTGATGGTCTTATGGACTTTTCTGCAACTGCTGGAGATACTGATGTACAAGAACTATTCACACAAATGTTAGACAGAACAGCAGTAGATTTTATTTTTGGATTATCTTCTGGTGGTGGTTATACAGTTACTGGAAGTGGTTTTATTACTTCTCTAGAGATTTCTGGAGGAACTGAAGATGCTCCTACTTACTCTGTATCTATTGAAGGTACAGGTGCTTTAACTGTAGCATAATGATTTTATCGTTGTCGAGGTTGGAGCTAATGCTCCTCCTCTTCAACTTTAATTAAATAATAACGATAAAAAAAAACGATAAAATGTACGAAATAGTTTTAATTAACGGAAAAGATTATCCGGTAAGATTTGGAATGAATGCTTTAAGAATGTTCTGTAAAGATACAGATAGAGCTTTAAGTGATTTAGATAAATTAGGAGAATCAATGAGTTTAAATGATGCTTGTTATTTGATTCTAAACGGAATTAAAGACGGATCAAGAGTAAGCGGACAAGAATGTTCTTTAACAGTTGAAAGTGTAGCAGACTTATTAGATGAAGATTTTGATGCTTTAAATAAAGTATTAGAAGTATTCTCTACACAATTTAGTGCTAAACTTGGAAACGAGGGAAACGTGAAAGCCGCAAAGAAGAAGAAAGCGGCAAAGAAATAGACTGGGATACATTAGAGTCTGTTGGTTATGGGCTTGGATTATTACCAGATGAATTTTGGAATTTAACTTTTCACGAATTTTTTTTAATTCAAAAAGGTCGTAATGACGTAATAGAATCAAAAGAAAAGAGGGAATGGGAAAGAGTAAGATGGTTAGCTTGTTTAATGTTGCAACCTCATACTAAAAAAGGACAAAATTTAACACCAGAAAAACTAGTTAAGTTTGAATGGGAGAAAGGAGAAGAGGTTAAAGATGTTGAGAAACAAAAAAAGAGAGCTGAATATATAGCTAAAAAATACGATTTAATAAATAAAAAAAATGGCTGAAAAGAATTTAAGCGTAAAACTATCTTTAAACGATAAACAATTCCAGAGCAATTTAAAAAAGTCAACTAGAAAGCTTAAGCAGTTTGGCGATGGAATGGCTAGTATTGGAATGAGTATTACTAGAAATTTTACAGCTCCATTATTAGGATTAGGCTCGGTTGCAGTTAAATTAGCAAGCGATTTTGAAGAAACACAAAGCAAATTTAATACAGTATTTAGAGACATTAGAGACGATGCTACTGAAACTGCTGATAATTTAAAAAAGAATTTTGGTTTAAGTGGACAAGCAGCTTTACAACTTTTAGGAGATACTGGAGATTTATTAACTGGTTTTGGTTTTACTCAAGAAGAAGCTTTAAAACTATCTAATCAAGTTAATGAGTTAGCAGTTGATTTAGCATCTTTTACAAATTTTAGCGGAGGAGCTGCTGGTGCTAGTGCTGCATTAACAAAGGCTTTATTAGGAGAGAGAGAGAGCATTAAATCTTTAGGTATTGCGATTACTGAAGCTGATTTAAAAACATTTGCAGCAGAACAAGGATTAGTATTTAAAGAATTAGATAGAGTTGCAAAGGCAACATTGACATATAATTTAGCATTAAAGCAATCGCAAAACGCAGTAGGAGACTTTGCAAGAACTAGCGAAAGTTTCGCTAATCAATTAAGAAAATTAAAATCTGATTTAAACGATGCTGGAGTTGAAATAGGACAAGAGTTATTGCCTTTAGCAAAAGATTTAGTTATTGCTTTAAGCGATTTAGCAAAGTTTACTAGTCAATATACAAGCGAACAAAAAAAAGGAGCTTTAAAGACTGCTGGTTTAGCTTCTGCTTTTGGAATAATTTTAGTTGTAGTTGGTAAAATGATTACTGCTTTTACAATTTTAAGAAGCTTCTTTTTATTAAAATTAATTCCTATTATAACTGGAGTATTTAATGCTTTTAAATTATTAACTCCTCAAGGAAGAATTATAGGTGGTGCATTAGCTGCTGCAACTTTTTTAACTGCTAATTATGACAAGGTTGTAGATGTATTTGATAGAGTTAAGGATGCCATTTTTGGAGTTAAACAAGAGTCAAAGGGTTTAGACTTTAGTAAAATGAATAAATTACCAGATACTTCTATCATTGGAGATATGAGAAGCGGCAAAGCAGTTAATCCAGTTACTGGCAAGCCATTCTTTACTCCTAAACCTACTCCAAAACCAACTGCAACAAGAACTAGAGTTAGCACAATAGACCAAATAGATCCTAAAAAAATTAAACAAATTTCAGTTGAATTTAAACATTTAGCTAAAAACTTTAAATTAGCATATGTTGAAGCACAAGACTTTTCTAATATTATTACAAGTACGCAAGAAATGGCTGCTAATATTAAAGGGTCTTTTATGAGTTTTGGTAATACTATTCAAGGAGTTTTTGCTCAAGCTTTGCAGAGTTCAGATGGTTTTTTCAATGCTTTTGTAGATGGTGCTAAACAAGCCTTTAAAGCATTATTAGCTCAGTTAGCAGCTATGATAGCAATGAAAGCTATTTTAGGAGCTTTAGGGTTTGGAAGTTTAGATTTAGCTGCTAGTGCTGGAAGTAGTGCTTTAATGAATATTTTACCTTTTGCTAATGGTGGTTTAGTAACTGGACCAACTTTAGGACTTGTTGGAGAAGGACCAGGAACAAGTATGAGCAATCCAGAAGTAATAGCTCCATTAGACAAACTTAAATCAATGATAGGAGAAAGTGGAGGAGGCAATGTCCAAGTATACGGAACGATAAAAGGATCAGATATTTTATTAAGTAGTGATAGAGCTAAAAATAATAGAAACAGAACAAGAGGTTACTAATGGCAAGAGAGAAAAAATTTGAATTAAGCTTTTCAACTGATAGTGGAGTTTATTATCGTTTAGAGATTTACGATAACGAAGCAATTAATAACGCTTATTACACTCCAGATTTAAGCTCTAGAGGTTTCGACTTAACTTATCAAACAGATGACGAGGATAGATTTACGGGATTAATTCCAAGTGAGTTAGTCTTTGATATGCTTATTACATCAAACGCTCAGCAGTCGCTTATAAATGACATAAAAGCTAGTGTTTATGGTAGATGGCAAATAGGAGTTTATCGTTCAGATGATGACTCTACTTATACTTTGTTCTGGTGTGGTAACTTATTAAATGATATTAGTCCAGAGCAAGACGTAGCTTATCCTAGAGAGTTTAGTTTAACGGCAGTTTGTGGATTGTCTAATTTACAAGATATTAAATTTAATGAGGGAGTTGGATATAATAGTTCATCTTCTTTTACTTGTTTACAATACTTTAGAAACGCTTTTACATTACAAATAAAAACAGATACTTTTTTTAGTGGCTCTAGTCCATTTAGTAGATTTATGAGAACATTTGTTGACTGGACAACTGATTCGATGACTCATCAAGCAGACAGAGATCCATTAGTTTACTCTAGATTTAATTTTATGGCTTTTGTAGAGCTAGGAAATGATGGAGTAAAAGAATACGCTACTACTTTTGAGCTATTAGATTCTATTTGTAAAACTTTTGGAATGCGGGTTTTCTTTTCTAATGGCTCTTGGGTATTTGTTCAAGTTAATTATTATGATAATTGGTTACCTCCTAATACACACTTTTTTAGATATTATAATGTGGGAAACGCAGCAACTGGTGCGCCAGATAGTTCAGGCTCTACGTCGGCAGTAGTACAAGAGGGAACAAATTATAAAAGATTAGGAGGAGCTGACTTTGATTATCTAGCAGTATTAAAAGAAGTAAGAGCTAATTATGATAGACTACAAACTTTTAATTTACCTTTTTTATCTTATATTAATAATGGAGATACTGGTACTACATTTACTCCTAATTTTAATGAGATTCCTTTATGGAATGGATATAGATATAATAATTTAACTTTTAGTGGTACTGGTTTTGATATTAATAACAGTAAGACTGATAAATATGTAGCTGATTTAGGTAATATTGTAGCTACAACTAACTCAACATTAAGATTTAATAGAGATTTTAAGTTTCAAGCATTAGATGCTTTTTTACCATCTACTGGAGTTCAAAACAATTTATTAGTAAATATTCAATTAAAATTTAAATTAGTTGGAGCAAGCGATACTAAATACGCTTTTATAAGAAATGGAACAGAAGCATGGCACGATATAGACGTAGACTTTGCAAATAGTTTAGCTTTTACATCTCAGCCTTTGAATTTACAAAATACTAATAGTAATACAACTTATAATATAAATTGCGAAACATTAAGTATTCCTTTTGATGGACAATTATTTCTTGAGGGTTACGCTGTAATTTATTACAATATTTATGATACTTCTTGGTTTTATCAAGGTGCTAATCAAGTAGTAGAAGCAACTACGGACTCGGAAAACATTCTATGTTATTCTCCGCCAGTTTATAGTCAAAATGGAGGAGTTCAGTATTTAGTAGATGGAGAGCTATCTAATTTAGAAATTTATAGAGCTACTAATTCTCCTGGAGGTACTGCAATCTCTACTGGTGTTAATTATAAAGTACCAGATTTATTAGTAGGTAGTTCTCCAAATGGTATTGGAAGAATAGAAGTTTACAATTTTACTACTTCAGCATGGGAATCATTTAATACTACTTGGAAAGCTTTTAACGCTGGAACTGGAACAAGGATAACACAGTTACTAGTAGAAGAAATATTAAAAGGACAAAACTTAGGAGCTAGAACTTTTAACGGAGCAATAAAAATAACAAATAAATCTTTACTTCCTTATTACTTTGGAATAGTAATAGATGGATCTACATTTGTTCCTTATCAATGTACGTTTAATGCTCAACAAGATACTTGGAGCGGTGAATGGTACGAAATTAATACAAATAGCACAGGTCAAACGATATCAGTTGGTATAGATACTGGAGAGGGAGTTTTTGATCCTGAGCCTTGGGATGGAGGATTATAAGTTAAAATAGAAATTAATATAATATGAGTTCAATTACAAATTATTTAAGAGCTGAAGCAGTAGCAATAGTATCAGAGCAGCCAACAAGCGCAACTATTAGCTTTCTAACTGTAATTCCAGGAACTGCAACTAGGACTTTATTATTTAGTGGCGATGTTGTTTTAGTTGTATGTTCTACAACTGGTAACTCTTATGAACTTACTTTAGATGCTGTCTTTGATTATAATAGTACACGATTACAATTTACCTCAATTACTTTAGAGGAGGTTGTTCCATTAGGCTCTTACATTGTTTTAAGTAAAGATTATAAATGGAATAGTTTATTTAGAAAAAACTCTTTAAATCATTTACATTTATACCAGCAAGGAAACACACACGGAAACGATTTATTAATGTCTTTTACTCAATATAATTTTAACGTCAATTCAGGAGCTATTTTATCAAGTGGAGACTCTAAAAATAATAACTGGGGTGCTAGATATGGCTTTTTAAATGCTCCGCAAAATGGATGTCAAGTAGAGAGAATAAATTATAAATTTACAACTGACGCTAGAGCTGGAGAGATATTTGTTTTTAGCTTATGGAAAAAGCCAGTAACAGAAAACGGAACTACTGCAACAGCTTTAACTTTAATAGATAGTTATAGTATGACATCACAAAATAATTCATCTTATGTGTTCTCTGCTAGTATTACTCCAAGTTTAGCAGATGGAGCTTTAAATCCTAACGAGGTATTAATTCCGAGTATAAAAAAAGAGGGAACTAAAGTAAGCTCAACTAAAATGTACGGAGATATTGAAATATTAACTTCTTTTGATCCTAGAACAAGCGTAATCTAAAAACAATGAAACAATTTATAAAAGAAAATTTAGACGTATTCAGTATTAATACAATTACAATAGGTTTTAGTTTAACTCAAGTACATACAATTTTACAGATTATAGCTTTAGTTGTAGGAATATTTTACACTATTGACAAAATAATTTATTTTAGAAAAAATAGAAAATGAGTAAAGATAATTATAGAGATACAACTTTAATTAATAAGTACAAAGATTTAATTAGAAGGCCTAGCTCAAGCTTGCCATTAGTAAGCGTAGCAACTGAAGAGAAAAGAACTAGAGCAGAATTATTAGATATATTAGAGGATTTATTTGATTCTGAAAATGAGTTAGAAGATGGAGTTATAGAGGAGCAATTACCAATAGATACAGAAAGCTTTAGGGCATTAATGCACATTCTTATAAAAAGTGCTTCTAATACTTCAGATGATAGTATAGGATTAACTACTGCTCAAGAAACTGCTATTGCAAACAATACAAACAAAGTATCTCAGGGATTATCTACTGCAAATCATACGTTAGGCTTTAGCGTAGTTAATTCAAGAGGTTCTTATTCATTAGTATTTACTGTTGTAGATAGTTCATGTAGAACTCCAGTA
>Ga0233413_10000807_pt1 | contig 14460 bp, 15 predicted proteins | sample Na_anoxic_6_MG_FD_189019 | JGI IMG/M metagenome (GOLD analysis project Ga0233413, IMG submission 189019) | Seawater microbial communities from Saanich Inlet, British Columbia, Canada - Na_anoxic_6_MG | ecosystem: Environmental > Aquatic > Marine > Inlet | place: Canada: British Columbia... | reverse complement strand
ATGACAGAAAAATACGTTAAGCAATATACCAAGATTGCCGTCACACCACTTTTTTTGTTTAGACATGGTAGTTTAAGGGATTTTTGTTGTATAAACGATTCCCCAACCAAAGATGAATTGACAGCAGTATTCTCTTCCTTTGCTCTACTTCTTTAGAAGGTCGATTTGTTCATTGAAAATTTCCTGGTTTCGATTGATACAGTGGAGCTGGTCTGATGTATCCCACGTTTTCATTTTTGCTTATCATATAGCCACACCTGCCGGTTAGTTCCAAATACTTCACTAAACAGGCTTAATTACTAAACCGTGTTGTCAATATAGGATTATCTTCTTCTGAAAATTCACTTGTAATTTTACTTATAAAAACATAAGATAGCATCAGCAAGTTTTTTAGGAGGAACATTATGAATATTGATACATTATTCTGCGAAAAAAGAGATTTAGCAATAAAAGCTAAAAAAATTAGAAAGAACGGATTAGTGCCTGCAAATGTTTACGGGCGTCATATAGATTCAATAAGCATTCAAATTAAACAAGACGTAGCAACAAAATTTTTACAAACTCATTACATAGGTTCAAAAGTACATATAGAAATTGATGGTGAAGAACAGCTGGCAATTTTAAAGGATTTTCGAAGAGACCCATCAAGCCGTAAAATAATACATATCGAATTTCATGCATTAACAGCTGGCGAAAAAGTCAAAGTAACTTTACCTATTAACTTCATGAATAGAGATTCTCTTAACCAAGATACATATCTTCAAGAACAAATGAGCGATATTGAAATTTCAACATTACCAGAATTCTTAATAGATCATGTAAATATTGATATATCTAAATACAGCTTAGGCGATTCTGTTTATGTTAGCGATTTAGATATCTCTAATGATGAGAATATTGAAGTTATATCCAGCCAAGAATCTCTGGTGTGTACTTTAACTCATGCAGCTAAAATCGTGGAAGAACTTCCTGAAGAAGAAGAGGAAACCGACGAAGCCGCTGCATCAACCGAAGCAACTGAAGAATAAAGACAGCACCTTCGAAAAGCTCTAATTTTAGGGCTTTTTTCGCTTATATTAAATTTTCGTAATTCTATCCACTGCTATTTGGTGTGATAGAATTTACGGAATTTGAACCCATCTAATATCACTCAAGATATTCAATAGAAATATTCTCATCAACTGTTACAACAATCCTGGGAATATATGAAGAGTCATCACCTACGCACAACGCTTTGAGGGTTAAATATGTAATATTATTTATCACCTGATAATCACCATTATGGTAATGTCCCTGAACTACGGTAATTTTCTTTTTAGAACTTTCGAATACTTGAGAAACTTCCTTATGATTTTTAATGACACAGGCATCTAAACAACCATTATTCATCCTGTAAGCTAAATTTTGATGGGTAAAAATTATAATATTTTTTTCTTTACATAAATTCAATTCGTTCTCAAGCCAACTAATTTGTTCGGCGTTAATAAATGACTCTGTCCAGTTATAATTTCCCGTGTTGTAATTCGAATTATCAGCGAGATAATTTGCATCCAAAACTATAAATTTGCAGTTATCATGATTGAATGAGTAGTAGTTATTCTTTTGTTCTTTACCGAATATAGTGTAGAAGTCAGATTTTGACATAGCTTCAAGATCGTGATTCCCCAATATGATATGATGCGGCATATCAAAATTCTGAAATTCATTTGAAATGCGCAATATATTTGATTTATCAGTTTGAAAATCCTGAACCGAGGTTATTATATCCCCTAGACATATACAAAAGTCAAGATTTCTACTATTGAAATCATGAACAATATTTTTTAACCTCATTAAAGACAAGTCACAATATCTTTTACCCACCGTTACATTTTTTGCATAGTGGACATCTGCGAAAGCACCGAATTTAACCATATTTCACCTATTTCCCATAATAAAAAAGTATATCTTCAATATTCCCATTATATATTTCGTTCACCAATTCTATATTTCTTTCAAACGAGCAAACTTCAGATAATTTGTGGGCATCGCTGCCAAATGCTACCTTTACACCATTTTCAATGCATATTTTAAAGAAACTCATATCAGGTTCATTTATATGGAAATTTAATTCTACAGCTATACCCTTTTTCCCCAAAGCCTTAGCAACTTTGTTATACAAATGAGTAGGTCGCGGTAGTTTTTTTTGTTTATAAATTCTAAAAGGGTGAGTTAAAATATCTACTTTATAGTCACAATACACATCTATATTCCACAAAAACCCTTTATCGATATCATTAAACCGCTTCGGAATATTGTGGACTGCGCCCAAAAACATATCAAATGAATCTATATGATTATCCCTAAGGGCAATTTCGCCATTACAGTTTATATCCAATTCTAGTCCAAGTAAAACGTCTTCATCTTTGAATTGGCTTATGTAACTGATATACTCATCCATTCTATTTGTAGCATCATCATATATAAGATCAGGTCTGTTGATGAAGTTTGCACTCCAGTAATCCTCACTTGTCACATATAATTGTCCGGCGTGTTCCGCAAGGCAAATGCCATACCCCTTATCTTTGGCGATTTTCACAGTAGTATCCGGCAACATGCTGTTTTGTGAGCAATATGCATACTGGGTATGAACATGATTGTCATATATTTTACTTGCCTGTTTCATAATGTCTCCCTAAATATATAGTACATTCTATTTTACTCACCAGTACTTTTCTATTAAATTACGCGTAATATTAATCGCCCGACCTATTTTCTTTTTATCACCATCAAGTTTATATACATCTCTGAAAATTATTTCCATACTGCATCCCCTGCCGGCTTTCAGGGTTTTCCTGATATGTGCAGTAAATGCATCTTCATCAAGGCTGCCTAACCCTAAAAAATTGGGACTTGGTTTCCGAGAATATATTACATTGCTTCCCCTAAGCGCTTCTCCCATGTATTCCTCATCGCACCATGGAGAGATTGATATTTTTCTAAGATTGTTGATTTTACTTAAGCAGCTTTCCCATATCTGATGCACCGGTTCACAGCACCCGTAATAAATAAGCCCGAATCGTTCGGCTGCTTTCTTATATATTGGGAATACAAACTCTTCATACATTTCAGGTGACAGGCCAACACTTTCCTGAGAGTTCATACAACCCCAAACATCCTTTGTCGTAATCCTGCCTGTTTTATGGTATTCATCCTTTGGAAGGTCGCTTGTAAAACCATAAGTTCCCGGACCCGACCTTGTGTTGTTATTATCAAGAACCAGCAGGTTGTTTTTTTCCTGCCAGTTCATATACTCAAATGTGTCCATAAGCATAAACTCAAATAGTTTATGGGTTTCTTCAGGATAGTCAATCATGGAATACATCAAGCGTTCTAACCCCAGTAAATTTACCACCCTCGCAGTAAAAGTCATTATCCATAATATTGAATTATTAACAATTTCTACTTTTAAAATATCTCCGAGAATATCCTGCATGAAATCTACATGTTTTTTTGTCTTCTCATAATTGTAACTATAAACTGAGTTACTCAACATGTGGAAATCATTTTTTAGATTAACCATCGGATGTTCAAAACCATAACCAAGGTTTCTGCCATTGGAATCTATTGCCCTGTGGATTATGTGGTCCATATTAAAATCACGGTGATTGATATGCCGGTTAACGGGATATGTCCCGGGTACTACTTTATCATCATTCACAAGTTCATGGTTTGTTATATGGATTAATAATTCAGTTTCAATTGTTCTGGCAGTTTCGGAGACACACACTCTTTCGGGAAGTAAATCTTCGTTAAAATAGTCAGTTTCCATGACAATCACAGGCTTTTCACCCATTAAGTCATTATGGTCATACCAGAGTTTTGTGCGTTCATTCATTATTGGCAGCTGCGAATACACCAGTTGCTTTTTAGCTAGATTACGCAGATATATACGTTCTTTATCAGAAATGTGCAGTTCTCCCATATATCCTCCATATTTGATGATGCAACTTACTACTCCATTACAGACATTATATCAAATGTGTCATATATCATGGGAATACATATATACCTAACCCCAGAGAAGAGAATAAATCTAAAATTACAGTGAAATTCAGATACTGCTGAATCGGCCAAACAACAATATACTCAAATCACACTAAAAGATTATGACATTGAAATTAATATGGTTTATAATTTTATTAACAAATTGATAAAGGATTTTAAATGACACACCTTATCAGAAGATACAAAAATGAAGATATAATAGCCATATTAATTATATGGGAAAAGGCTTCGCAACTGGCTCACTCCTTTTTGCCTAAAAAGTTTATGGATCAGGAACGAGATAATCTACCCAATTTATACATTCCTGCGGCAGAAACTTGGGTTGCAGAAGTCGAAGGAAAAGTTGTCGGTTTCATAGCTCTTATAGGAAATGAGGTTGGCGGCCTGTTTGTTGATCCCTCAATTCATAGCCATGGCATAGGTCGCTCTTTGATGGATAAAGCCAAGAAAATCCATGGGGATTTAGTTGTTGAGGTTTTTGAAAAAAACACAATCGGCCGGGCATTCTATGATAGATATGGCTTTACTCAAAAAAGTCGATATTTACACGAAGAAAGTGGTTGTGTAATGCTTAAGCTCACTTATGCTCAAGAGGTTTAATCAAAAATATTTTATTATAATTTTACTTCCAGCTTCATATCAGCTACTTTTGATATTGTTTCATAAACCGAGCAGTACTTTTTAGCGAGTTCCGCTGCTTTTAGAACACCTTTTTCATTTGAAGCATTTATAACTTCAATGACAATATTCACCCAATTCAAGGTCATGGGTATTGTTTCCCTTTTTTCACCGGTAACGATGACATTCGCCCCATCGAAATTTATTCGCTTTTTTTTGAGAACGTCAAGGAAAGTGGAATATAAGCATGTGGCAAGAGCACCTAGCAACATATCATAGGGTGCTAGTTCTCCTTTCTGGTTTCCCACTGCAGCCTTTGCATTTATAGCAATCAATTCACCCTTGAATCCATCTCTAAACTTAACTTCTATTTTTTGAACAGCCATAAACATATCCTCAAATTTGTAATATAGTTTTATTGTAACCACATTCTATGACTGTGGCCAGATATTTTCAAGCTAAGATAAAAACTGGTAATATGTAAAAAACTCCCGGAGAACGGGAGTTTATATAAATTAATTGCACTAGCTTTATTTTTCTACCGGGACCCATATCTCCACTATAGAGTCTTCTGATTCGCCGTTAAACCTCTCGTCATAAAACTCAACTACATATTGGGTATCACCCAGAATTTTCTCTTTAAATCCTTTTTCATTGTTTTTTAACCATTCATTCATAGCTTTATTTTCGCTGTCATAACCGCGTGCTACATAGACATCAAATGAAGCATATTCCGAAGCAGGAATCTCAAAAACCGAATACCCTTCCGGTACAGCATCATCTGTAACCTCTGCCCCGACATGTACCGAACTTTTCGTATTACTGTAGAAGCGAACCTCATAACCATTGTCACTAACCTTGTTTCCAAGTGGGTTTTCTTTTTCCAACCGGATGAACTCCTGCCAGATTTCTCCGGTGCGGTTGCCTTCGCCCGCCACACCTGCAACCAGAATTTTGTCTTTTTTAATTATATTAGGATTCACAACAATCCCTCCTTTCAATCTGTTGGTGAACTTTCTTATAAGTTCATCAACCGTCGTTATGACCGGATTTTGGCCAGTTTTCCTATAAATGGAAGGACTGATACCGCAGGAATTTTTGAACGTTCTTGAAAATGCCTGTAAAGAGTCGAAACCGCAGTCAAAACATATTTCCGTTATAGATATATCCGTCAAAGAAAGCTGCATGCAAGCCCTTTGAAGACGTCTGTCCCTAACATATGCAGTTATTGTCTTCCCTACGATTTCAGTGAATATGCGATGGAAATAATATGGTGATATAAAGAACTGTTCAGCGACCATCTCATAATTAACCGGCTTTGTAAGGTTATCATCTATGTATTCAAGTGCTTTTTTTACCCTTGGGAAATTATTCATCACTTAACTCCAATTTAAAAATACAATATAATTATATCTGAATGTGGATATCAAATCTTAACATTTCTTGCTATCATAATATTATTGTCTAAAACAATGAAAGTATGAAATAATACAGGAGATGGTTGTTAATCCTTTAGGAGGTTACTGTGGTTATTCTCATCGGAGGTGTTACCCGTACCGGAAAAACATTGATGGCTCAAAAACTTATGGAAAAATACGGTTATCCATATATGTCTGTTGACCACATAAAAATGGGCCTGTACAGGGGTCTTGGAGATGAAAAATACAATCCCGAACAGAAGGGTACTATACTAGCGGAAGCTCTGTGGCCTGTCATTAAAGGAATTATTATGACGGCGATTGAAAACAAACAGAACCTTATTCTTGAAGGTGTCTACATACTGCCAAGTATGGCTCGTGATTTTGAAAGAGAATACCTTGATGAAATTGTTTCTGTGTTCATTGGTTTTTCCGAAGAATATATAAAGGAAAATCATGATTCCGGCATTCTTGCTAACCAGAGTGTAATCGAATTTCGCGAAGATGATTATCCAGGCTCACCTGCTAAACTTATTGATATGCATAAGGAATTCAATCAAATGAGCTTGATTACCAACGTAAACTTTTTTGAAATCAAGAAGGATTATGAAAAGGAAATAGCACTGGTATACTCATATATTGACCATGCAATAAAATGCTTTTGTGATTAAGTTACTTACATAAGGGTAGTTTTGTGAGATAATCATTTCAGCGATTTGATATAATACCCATGGAGGATGGAACATTTATGACTTATGACGTAATTATTGTAGGAGGCGGACCCGCTGGGTTTACTGCCGCTTTGTATGCATCAAGGGCAAGCTTAAAAACACTTTTAATTGAAAGATTCTTTTCAGGAGGCCAAATGGCTACAACTGAGATTATGGAAAATTATCCAGGCTTTGAACAACCTATCAATGGCCTGGACCTCGCTATGCAGATGGAAGCACAGGCAAAGCGCTTTGGCGCAGAAGTAGTATTTGATGAAGTTACTGAAGTTGACCTTGAAGGTGATGTAAAAACAGTTAAGACTGCTTACAGCAAGTTTCAAGGCAAAACCGTTATACTGAGCATGGGCGCTTCCCCAAGGGCACTGGGTGTCAAGGGCGAAGGCATGTTCAAAGGAAGGGGCGTTTCATACTGTGCCACTTGCGACGGTGCTTTGTTCAAAGATGAGGAAGTCGCTATAATTGGCGGCGGGGATACTGCCGTTGAAGATGCAAATTACCTTTCAAGGATGTGTAAGAAAGTTTACATTGTCCATAGACGGGATGAACTAAGGGCTGTTAAAGTTCTTCAGGAAAAAGCATTCAATAATCCCAAGATTGAAATTGTATGGGATTCTGTGCCAGACGGTATTTTAGGAAATGATACAGTTGAAAAACTGATTGTGAAAAACGTAAAGTCAGAAGACTTAACTACACTAAACGTTGCCGGAGTATTTGTTGCCATTGGTTCCAAACCGAATACCAAGCTTGTTGCCGAAAAGATTAAGATGAGCGACTACGGCTATATCCTGACCGATGAGTATATGAAGACTAACATACCCGGTGTTTTTGCCTGTGGAGACATTAGGGAAAAACCACTAAGGCAGGTTGTAACTGCGGCATCAGATGGTGCAATTGCAGCTTTCTTTGCTGAAAAACATATTGAAGGAATTGAATAAAGTGAAAAAGTGGAACGATAGCAAAAGGCTTACGTTCCACTTAGCATATATAGCGTAAAAATGGAATATTTATGGAGAGCATATATTCCATTTTTAGAGTCTTCTATTTGAGGGGATCCAGGCTTTCGCAAAGTTAACCGCCTCCCTCATACTGAACAACCTGCAGTCCGCATTGCCAATTTTATATTTATTTAATTTATGGCTTTGCTCAAAGTCTTTGCCTAGCTTATCAAAATCACCTGATTCGTAGTTATCATCCTCAAATTTCACCCACTGGCGTTTCCCTTCCACCTTAATGGAGGTTCCTGACGATTCCCTTGGAATATTCTCTATAAGTGTTTCTGCTAAATGAAAGCTTGTACATGTATCAAAACCAACACCCAGCAGAAGTATCTTTGCATTATTTCTATATAAGGCTCCCAACGGAGAAGTTATACCCATTTGTGGCACTAATGGATGACTGCTGGTGATATCCTCTGCCATTTTACCCCATGCACTGAAGGACAACAGAGGATGATCCGAGCGCATTACATCAGGCAAGGTCCTAAAAAGCTCTGCGACTTTTCCTATTCCCCTGGTTGGTGTCATATCTTTATCAAAAGCCGGCATGTTTTCTCTTATTATAGGAACCCACTCCTTTGGCACCGGCGGATGCTGCCAGTTAATGGGGTCGCTCCAGTCTCCACTATGAGAAGGCATTGCGATTGTTCCCTCTTCTCCTACGGATTCCATTAAGGCCAGTAGAACCGCCTGTGCACCTCCGCAGACCCATCCGAGGTTGCTGAGTGAGGAATGAACCAGTACTAAATCACCCTGCTTTAATCCAAGCACAAGCAGGCCATTGTATATCATATCAACGGTTACAGGTGTTTTTGTTGTTTTAATTACATCTTTTTCACTCATGTTTTTTTCTCTTTCTCCTTTTTGCTATTAAGATAATTATTCCAGTTATTATAATGCCACCGACTACAAACACCGCAATAATTGCAATTTTCATTTTAGCTTCGAATTTCTTATAAGCATTATCTCCTGCTTCTACGGTTCCGGGCGAAAATAGAGTGCGCATATTAATTATTCTTTGTCCTTGCTCAAGCTCTTTTAGGATGTCTATTTCCGCCATCTCATCGTACTGTGACATATAATATAAATGCATTTTCATATTATTGAGATCAATTACATTTGAGTAAAGTGTGTATGTTGAAATTTCTTTGAGCTTAACTGCTTCCATTACTTTCCCAATATTCGTCATTGTATATTCTTTGGGCGTAAAATTTTCAAGCATCTCGACAGCAGTTCCATATCTCCAGTCCTCACGGCCGTTTCCGGGTTTTCCATGATTAAAGTTAGTGGACACTAAGTAACGTGTGCTCGGTGATTTTCTGACGATATGAATTTCCCCATCAGCTCCTGCGCTCAATACTATGGCATCACCTGTTGAATCTGCAATATGAACTTGAATGCTCAATGAATCTCCAAAATCGAACTCATCTGCAATTTGAATAGCTTCTTCAACTGATGCTGCTTTTTTTGAAATTGTGCTCAGATAATTATCCTTTTCGTGTGAGTAGCGTTTTTCGGGGTGGGGATTCAATTTAGCACTTGGAAGACCATTCACATCCCAGGCCAGTCCCTGGTCATTTACTACACCCTGGAACTGTATTCCTCCATCCGTCTCGTACCCCCAGTGAACTGATCCATAACCATTTGCAGATGCCGGGAAAAACCCTATAACAAGCTCTCCCTCATGGTAATCCTCATTATTAGCAAAAAATGTTGTATTTCCGTCTGATGCTGTCAAAATTGTACAATTTTTATATCCATCAAATTTAGAACATGATGCTGTTAATATTATTGCTAAAAGAAGGACAAAAGACAATTTAAGAATTCTCATACAATACCCCCTGAAATATATATGAATTTAATAAATTATTCTACTACTTCAATTATATCGCCATTGATTAAAATCGCTTGGTTATCAGTTAGTTTAACCAGCGGTACTGAGCTTGTATCCAATGGGCCTATTTCATGCCCCTCTCTAGCATGGCATTTAATAGTTGCATTTAAATATCCAAGATTTTCAGGCAGATTCAATGCCATTATGTCGCTGCCGGCACTAACACCAATGTATACTCCGTTGTTATTAAAAAAGCTTTCTAGAGCTATTCCAAAATTCACTTTATTTACCCTGTTAAGAAGGTATTGCGAATCGCCTGCACAGGTAAAAACCACATCGTAGTCTATGATTCTTCTACTATCAAAAGGTTTATCTAAATCATATTCATCAATGTTTGAATCAATTATTCCCACCTTGTAAAGGTCTTCAAGAAAAACATGAACATACTCTCTGGCGTCTGGGGTATTAAGGGCAGTTGGAATAAATAAAGCTTTTGCAGATTCTACAGGTCTGTCAAAAAGATTCAAAAAAACAGGTACCAGCCTATCATTGTCAAACCCTGCACTTGTAAGAATTGCTTTCATAGCATACCTCCAATACTCGTATATCTTATCATATAAGCATCGAAGTTTCTAAGGTTAGGAAATCACTGTGTTATAATTCAAATATAATTTCTTTTTCGGGGGTTTAATATGAAAATAATGTGTAAATCAGATTATCTTGATTCAATTTCATCAACGCGTGATGAAAGAATGAAGTGGTGGCGTGATGCCCGTTTCGGCATGTTCGTTCACTATGGCCTGTACTCGCAATGGGGGCGGCATGAATGGACACAGGTTCTTGAAAACATACCGGCTGACGAGTATGAAGACTTAGCTCAAACATTTAATCCTAAGCCTGGGGCACCACGTGATTGGGCAGCTTTAGCTAAGAAATCCGGTATGAAATATATGGTTTTAACCACTCGCCATCACGAGGGATTCAGTCTATGGGACTCAAATGCTAACAGTTTTAATTCCGTGAATTATGGGCCAAAAAGAGACATCGTAAGAGAGTACGTGGATGCTTGCAGGGAATTTGGACTTAAGATTGGATTTTACTCCTCCTTAATGGACTGGCACCACCCCGACTCATGGAAATGTGCATATGATTCTGATGCACGAAAACGTTTCACTGATTATATTGAGGCATTGAATACAGAACTTTTGACTAATTACGGTAAGATTGACATCCTTTGGTATGATGTTTCCAGACCTATGGAATCCCCCGAAGGATGGAACTCGCTTGAACTTAACCAGAAAATGAGAGCTTTGCAGCCGCATATCATTATTAATAACAGAAGTCAGCTTGATGAAGACTTTTCAACTCCTGAAGAGCATGTAACCGCTTCAGACAAGGACTGGGAAGCTTGCATGACTTTCAACGGACTCAGCTGGGGATATATGGATTCCTTACAAACACAAAACTACAGTTATACGCCCCATCAGATTGTAAGGATGCTAAATACCTGCGCTTCCAGCGGTGGTAATCTGCTTTTGAATATCGGACCTAAGCCAGACGGATCTGTCCCGGAAGACGCTATTGACCCTTTGACAAAAGTAGGCGAATGGCTGAATGATAACGGTGATGCAGTTTATGGCAGGATGACAAAGAACAAAGACCGCCGGAATCCCTCATTTAGGGGCAACGGCGTCTGCGGTGCTTCTAAAAAGGATAACTTAATTTATCTGTGGAACTGGATATGGCCTTCAGGAGGCACAATGGCAATAGGAGGTTATATGACAGCTCCTAAAGCCATCCGATATGTAAGAAACGGCGAATCAATAGATTTTGAGTATAAAGACCAAAGGATTATCCTTAAGAACCTTCCTGAAAAGCCATTGGATAACATTCTTGGGATTACTGTCATGATTATGGAATTTGACTCTCAGCCGGACTTTGTGTTTGCAAGCAAATATCCCCAGCTCCATGGAGGAAAAGTATATTAGCCGGGCTATTCCATGGTCCTGCCTTTCATAAATTCTTCTTCTGTCATAGTTTTGACATCAAGTTTATTGAATTCGTCAATTTTGATATCTGTTTTAGTCATGCGTGCGATTCTGTTTGTATATATTTGTGCAAGCCTTTTGAATCTTCCTTCAAGATGGTCTTGAAGTTTTTTTAATTCGTCAGGGGGTTCCCCATCCGTTAGAATAATACCTATGAACTCATCAATGCCGATTTCAGGTATCCTAATATGACCATTAGAGATATCATCTGTCTTATATATTCTAAACGTTTCATATGTGGTTCCCTTTAATTTCCAGCAGTTCATTTTTTCAGGAATATCTAGTTTTTCTGTATCTAAATGTATATTGACCTCCACAGAAACGGCCGATTCGGATTTTGGCCCTCCATTGTTGCATATTACGAGGAGGATTTGTTTTTCCGGCGTTTTATAAATACTATAAGTAATTTCATCGTTATCCAGGGTTACAACTTTTTCTGTTAAATAGTTGTAGAAGGATGCTTTTCCAACCGGAAATGCCCGCCAGATTTGCCATAATGCTATAAAATGCGGCGTATGCGCGGGATCCATGGTAGCTCGAATGGATTTACCAAGGATTCCAAGCCCGATATGTGGTGTGATTCCTTCACGAACTATAGAGGCCATGGCTTCCCTGGACCTAAACTGTCTTTCTTTTCTTCTGTGAAGTGCCCAAAGAGTCGGTGCAGTACCTGTCTGTACACCAATAATATCCGGGAGAAGATCTTTTTGTCCTTCACCTGTCAGACATGCGTCAAAACCTTCTGCATAATCGCTGGACACCAGAAGACTTCCGCCGTGGCCTATCATTATTCCCTCCCGGCCTATCTCAGCACGAAAATCCCTCATCATCCGAAGGTAATCATAGAAGTTGAATAATGTGGGTTTATGACTATGATTTACATCATTGCAAACTGCAATGGATGGCCATGCGAAATCTATGTACAATCCGTCAAAACTGTATTTCTTATAGCATTTCAAAGCGCTATCTCTAATATATTCATAAGCCTTTCCACATCTTAGACAAAGCTCATCGCAGTCATAATCTGAATTAGGCACATAAAATACTATCTGAGTATCTTTTAGGGAATGCCAGCAGAGTTTCCCGTTGTCATTAAGGTAATTTTCAAGTTCTTTATGTTTTTCAGATACCTGCGATATAAGAATCGGCTGGATATAGAACATCATTTTAATACCAAGGCTATGCGCCTTATCTATTACATTTTTAAACTCTTTATCATCCAGTGGTTTCGACCCGTCAATCCATTTAAAAGACGGCATATGCAGTATCAGTATGGAGCAACCGTATTCTGCCATTTCATCGATCATCTCCAGAGGCGGAAGTTGCGGGTAATGACTGTTCCAGTGGTAAATCCTTTGTCCCCTTACTTTATTTGGTCTGCTATTTATTGTGGAATAATGCAAACACCATCTGTTAGAATAAGTTCCGCCTTTTTTAGATAGAGCTTCGTCATGGATTTCCCATCCTATAAAAACAGATTTACCTTCATCAATCCTAATCTTCTCACCCTCGCCTACAGACTCAAGTATGAAATCAATACTATTCGTCACAGGTCTGTCATCTGTAGAAAACACAACAGAGGTTGCCCTGTGGTATCCCCTTCTGTCTTCGGTATCTATGTTTTTTATGTAATGATTTTTAGAAAATACAGCAGGCTTCTCTAATGATGCCCCAAGTTTAATATTTCTAAGATTATTGTCATTCAAGGTTTCTATAGAAAATGTACATATGCTATAGCCATTAGTGTAAAGCTCAAAAAATGCCTCAACCTTATGGTTTTTCGTAACATAATGGGCTTCAATCTTCTTACATTCAGGAGAATGACTTGTTACCATAACATTAGTACAGGAAAGACCCTCTATACCACATGGAAACATGCTTTTTGTTATTACTTGATTATTTTTTATTCCATCACTTAATACCAGTCCTTTGACCAGCCCATTATCCATATCAAAAGTAAGTTCTGAAAACCAATTAGATATATTTATGACATTCATTTTGTTATTCCTTTTTTGCTTCCTTTAATTCATTTTCAACCATAGCCAGGTACTGTTCCCTGTATGGTTCCCAAAGTTCAACTATGTTGCCGCAGTCATCACACACTTGCGCAAATTTACCATAGTCATAAGTTTCTATTTCCTTGACTACTTCAACGCCTGCAGCTTTAAGGTTGTTCATCATTTCTTCTATGTTGTCGACTGTGAAATTGAAGAAAGGATATGGATCATTACCCTTTTCCATAGTCATGAGTATTAGGTTTGTATCGCTTATTATACTGACACCGAAATCACTTAAAATTAACCCAAGCCTCTCCTTATAGAAATTTCTCAGCTTTGCTTGGTCCTGGTCAGTCTTTATAAATACCCCGCCGATACCTGTTACCTTAGCCATACCAACACCCCCTGTGCTCCAATTATACCAAAATGTTAAAATAGCGGAAGACCGATTTCGTAAAAGTGGAACGTTAGCGGAAGGGTGATATTTCAAAAGTGAAACGATAGAGGAGGGGTGATATTCCGGTGATATTCCAAAAGCGAAACGATAGCGGAGGGGTAATATTCCAAAAGTGAAACGATAGCAGAGGGGTGATACTCCAAAAGTGGAACGTTAGCGGAGGGGTGATATTCCAAAAGTGGAACGTTAGCGGAGGGGTGATATTCCAAAATGAGAAATTAGCCCGTTAAAAAAGAGGAAGTCCGAAGACTTCCTCTTATAGATCACAAGTTGTAGTTACTTTTAGTCGTAGCTTTGTTCTGTGGTCTTACCAAT
>Ga0233413_10000804_pt1 | contig 14466 bp, 11 predicted proteins | sample Na_anoxic_6_MG_FD_189019 | JGI IMG/M metagenome (GOLD analysis project Ga0233413, IMG submission 189019) | Seawater microbial communities from Saanich Inlet, British Columbia, Canada - Na_anoxic_6_MG | ecosystem: Environmental > Aquatic > Marine > Inlet | place: Canada: British Columbia... | reverse complement strand
CGAATCTTATACGCTGATGGGCAACCTGAACGGTCCGCTCGGCGACTCGGCGGGCTGGAGTATCAGCGCTGACTACCGCACATCCGACGGTTACTACAAAGATGTGTTCACGGGTCGTGACGACGCCACCGACGCCTTCGAGGCTTACAACGTCGATGGCCGATTTATTTGGGACGTGACCGATAACTGGACGCTGGATGCAAAAGCCCGCTCGGGCGAGGTTGAAGCATCATCGATCACTTTCAACTCTGTTTTTCATCTGCCCGGCTTCGCCGGAGTCAACCCCGGTTGGTTTGAAAACGTGAACGATCGACCATTCCAGTTCAACTCGAACATCACTTCATTTAACGAACAGCAATCAACTGAGTTTTCGCTCCGCTCGACTACGGATCTGGGCTGGGCAGACCTGACAGCCTGGGGGCTCTATAGCGATATCGATAACAGCCTGGGCGCTGACGGGACTAGCGCCGCATTCGGTTTCTTCGTCAATGAACCGGAATGCAGGCAATCAACCGCAGACAACACTGGGTTCCCCCTCCGCGACCCACAACTCATCGGCCAGGTCCCCGATTCAGTTTTTGCTGACCCGGACGGCTCCATCTTCGGCGCCTATACTCCGACAACGTGCGACGGCACGCAGTACCAGGAACGTAACCAGAAAGACGTGTCATTCGAAATCCGGCTGGCCTCCAAGACCGATCAGCGTCTTCGCTGGTCCGGTGGTTTTTACTATCTGAACATCGACCGTGAGGTCGGCGTCAATACAGGCATCGACTCGGGCAACGGTATCGTCGAGTCTCTGTATGTGCCTAACGGCGGTGCTTCAGGCGTTAACAATGCAACCGAACAACTCATCCACGACCAGTTCGACAGCGATGTCTATGCAGCCTTCGGGCAGATAGCTTTCGATATTACGGACAGTATCGAGGCAGGCTTCGCGCTGCGCTACGATCGGGAAGAACGCGATGCCAGGAGCCTGGTACCGACCGTAGCCGACGGGGCAACATCCGAATTCATAAATTGTGGCCTTGGAAATCCTGCCTTTAGCGATCCGATAAATCCGGGCTTATGCCCGGACGTCAATCCGAGCGGTCAATTCACACCGCGCAGTGATACTTTTGACGAGTGGCAGCCGAAAATATCATTGACTTGGGACATCCTGCCGAGTCTAACCGCATATACGAGCCTGGGCGTCGGCTTCAAGAGTGGCGGATTCAATGGTCAAGGCTCTGAAGCGACCGTCGACAAGTACATCAATTCGAATCCTGCCATTGTCGATGGCACATTCTCGGCAGTCGGCATTACCGATGACTATCGAAAGGAAACCTCAACGTCGTTTGAAGTTGGCGTCAAATCAGTGATTGGATCCAACCTGCAATGGGAGGCTGCGTTCTACCATGTCGAGGTTGATGACATGCAGTTCTTCGAATTTGTCGTCGGTCCGTTTGGGCTGATGCGTCTTGTCGAGAATGTCGATGAAGTCACGATGGACGGGGTCGAGGCCACGGTTATCTGGTCAGCGACTGACTGGTTGAATCTTTTCGCCGGTGCCAATTGGATAGACAGTGAAATAGATGCAAACACTGTTCGACCGGACACCGTCGGCAATGAATCACCGTATACGCCGGAATGGACCGCGAATTTCGGTGGCGACATCGTTGTACCAATCACACCCAGCCTGAATCTGATCGGCTCAGTTGACTTCTCCGGCTTCGGCGACACCTGGTTCCATGTCGTGCAGGATCAGCAACGGCCCACGGCATTTGGGCCCGCTGATTTCTCTATCGCGCAACGCGACAGTTACTGGCTGATCAATGCCCGCATCGGCTTTGGCGCCGACAACTGGTCGGTCGTCGCGTTCGGCCGCAACATCGCGGACGAGGACTGGCTGCAGGAAGTCATCCCGGCGCCGGAATTCGGCGGTTCTTTCACCCACCCCGGTACTCTTAGCCGCTTTGGTATAGAGATGGCCTATCAGTTTTGACGCCACGCAATTAGATCAAGCAACTGTGACAGCGCCGGCAATCGCCGGCGCTTTTTTTAGCTAGAATACAATTCTATGAGACGGACTCACGCGCACCGTTTTTTTTTCATACCGGCCGTTTGCATTTTGGCTGGTGTCGGATGCGCGTCGCAAAAAAACCTTAAAGACAATGCCCAGCCTGATAAGAATTCACTGACAGCTGTCGTTGAACCAACAATTGACAAACACAACGAGAATTCTGTCGATTTGGCTAATGACACAAAGCAAACATCAAACACCACGATCGATACAAAACCTCCTGACGAGCCGCAAAAAGACAGCACCGATTCAGCTGATTCCGGCGCAGTTGCAGATCAAACCAAAGTTGCCACTGGCGTGGACTCGACCATGGCCGATACAAAAATACCTGATCCAGCACCGCAAGGCAGCATTGAATCAGTAGATGCCAGCGCGACTGTACCCAGGCCAACTTTTGAAGACATGCACCCCTGTACCGAGTCGATTGAGGCAGCTGCGGGCTGGCTTGACCGTGGCCATTCACAGGTATATCAATCCGTATGCGGCACGGTCGCGTGGTTCGATGGCTTCTTTGGCGACAAAAACTATGACGCGGCGTCACGACGAACTTTTGGCCGCGTCAGTCTCAGCGGCTTTTGGGATCAATACGACGGTTTTGACCCAACATTTCGCTTTCGTGCCAAGTTTGCACTACCGGCCCTCAAAAATCGCACCTCCCTGCTGGTCGGACGCGGTGATGAACGTGACTTTATCGAGGAACAAGGGGATGGGCAGTCAGATTCGATCCCAAGTAACTTCAATCAAGTCGAGGATGATTCATTCCTGCTCGGACTTGGTTATCAGCGTGGTACCGGGCTGAAAAGAGGTGTTAGTTTCAGTGTTGGCGTAAAACTGCGCGTGCCACCAGAACCCTATGTCAAGGCCAGGTTCCGCAGAGCATGGCAGTTGAGTGACTCAACACTGTTGCGACTGAACCCGATCCTGTACTGGAAATCAGATGAAGGCATCGGCTCTACTTTGAACCTGAATATCGACCATCTGCTGAGTGACAAATTCATGGTTCGCTGGTCAGGTAGCGGCAATATTTCTCAGGACAACGAAGTTGAGGGTGTACTTTGGAACAACTGGCTTTCGCTATTCCAGGCGCTCACCGACCGAAATGCAATCAGTTATCACGCTTTTGTGGCAGGTGAAACAAAGGCTGAAGTCGAGTTGCAAAACTATGGCGTAGAAGTGCGTTACCGGAAACGGATCGCCCGCAAGTGGTTGTTTCTCGAACTGATCAGCAGCGTGACCTGGCCCCGGTACTTGCTGGAAGAAACACGCGATATGAATATTGGTATCGGTGCTGGATTCGAAATGTATTTCGGCCCGGTCCCGGATGCTCAATTGCGGTAACCCTATACCACCAGCTACTGGTGGAAGACGCTCCTACGCAGATAAATTCACAGAAGAATTTCCGCGGTGCTAACGACCTAAAAAAGCGTATAGATAAACGGCGCAACTGCCGAACCTTGCGATACAACGATCAACACACCAAGTAAAACCATAACCAGGATAATCGGCGCAAGCCAGAATTTCTTCCGTTCACGCATGAATCCCCACAGGTCTTTGAGAAAATCGATCATTAGTATGGTCTCTCCAGGCTCTCAGCCGATGTTTTCTTGCTCTCTACCCGATAACTGTCCGTATCGTCAAAGTTTCTCGCCAACGAGTCCTTCGCAAAAATTTTACGAAATAATCCGACCGGGGTGATGACGATATAAAAAATAATGCCCATGATTAATGGGGTCATGATCTTGCTCATGATCAGACCAAAGCGCATCCAGATCTTATAGATCGGGTTAAGCGCCATCGGAACAATCAGCCCCAGCCCTCCCAGAACACCAAAAATGACCCACGGCCAGAGCGGCTGGAGCGGCCAGAGCGCCATCGGCCGCTCGAGCAACCACGGGAAAAACAGCCCAAACAACACCGCGACAATCGAGCCGGTTACGAGGCCAAATTCGCGCAGCCCCTTGCGGTCCAGTTCTGGAATTACGTGATCACTCATAGTCTTAATCCAGTTCGAACTCGTCTTTCCACGAGTCGTCTTTTTCCCAATGCGGCTGCTTTGGTTTCTCCAATATAAAACCCTCGATGACCAGATAGTCCATCTCGGTACGCATGAAGCATCGGTATGCATCTTCCGGCGTACAGACTATCGGTTCTCCACGCACATTAAATGAGGTATTAACCAGTACTGCACACCCGGTCTGCTCATCGAATGCCTTGAGCAATGCATGAAAGCGTGGATTGGTCCGTGTGCTGACTGTCTGAACCCGCGCAGAATAATCTACGTGAGTAATGGCCGGCAATTCAGAGCGTGTTTGCTTGAGCTTGTCGATACCGAATAATTGCTCCTGATCCTCGTTCATTTCGATACGCAGCTCTTCGCGGATTGGAGCAACGACAAGCATGTACGGGCTCTCACCCTCATGAATAAAATAGTCCTGTACACGCTCTTCGAGCACGGACGGAGCAAACGGGCGAAATGACTCACGATACTTGATCTTCAAATTCATCGTCGTCTGCATCTTCTCGCTCTTCGGCGTGCCGATGATCGATCGTCCACCGAGTGCGCGCGGGCCAAATTCCATGCGCCCCTGGAACCAGCCAACAACATTCTCCTGCTCGAGAATTTTAGCCAGTCGCGGCATCAGTTGTGCATCATCCATTTCTTCATAGACAGCGCCGCAGGCATCAAGCTGTTTACGAATCTCGTCCGCCTCGTAATGCGGGCCCAGATAGGAGCCTCGCATCAAGTCAGCACCATTGCCTTTTATTTTTCGCTTGCCGCCCTCGTGTTCATACCAGACCACTGCCGCAGCGCCAGCTGCACCACCGGCATCACCGGCCGCCGGTTGTACCCAAACATTTTTAAACGGTCCGTTACGAATTAATTTGCCATTGGACACACAGTTCAACGCAACGCCACCGGCCAGACACAGATTCTCTTCACCGGTTTCTGCATGCAACGAGCGTGCCAGGCGCATGACGACCTCCTCGGTCACAACCTGGATCGATGCGGCCAGATCCATCTCGCGTTGCGAAATATCTGTTTCCGACTTACGCGCCGGTCCGCCGAACAGATCGGCGAACTTGTCATTCGTCATCGTCAGGCCGGTGCAATAATTAAAATAGCTCATGTCGAGCCGGAATGTGCCGTCTTCTTTCAGGTCGAGCAGATGCTCGAGAATCGTATCGACATATATCGGCTCACCATACGGCGCCAGACCCATCAGCTTGTATTCGCCCGAATTGACCCGGAATCCGGTGAAGTAAGTAAACGCCGAGTACAACAGCCCGAGTGAATGTGGAAAATCAATTTCCCACAGAGGATCAAGGTTGCTGCCATTGCCCTGCCAGGCAGAAGTAGTCGCCCATTCACCGACACCATCAAGGCACAAAACCGCGGCCGATTCATACGGACTAAAGAAAAAGGCCGATGCTGCATGTGACTGGTGATGCCCGGCGAACATCAACTGGGGAAGCGCCGCAGCCTTGCAATTGCCGATTGCGGAAAATTCTTTCTTCAAGGTACTCTTGAGGTATAGCTTTTCCTTGAGCCAGATCGGCATCGCTGCAATGAACGAGCGCAGACCACTCGGAGCATAACTCAGGTAAGTCTCAAGCAGGCGTTCGAACTTGACGAGTGGCTTGTCGTAGAAAACTATCCGGTCGATATCACTGAGCGTCAGACCCGCTTCACTCAAGCAATATTCAACGGCATGCTTGGGGAAGCCCGGATCATGTTTTTTGCGCGTAAAGCGCTCTTCCTGAGCGGCGGCCACCAGGTCACCATCGCACATCAGCGCTGCTGCACTGTCATGATAATACGCAGAAATGCCGAGTATCGACGTCGTCATTCATTCATCCTGGTAAGTGGGGTAAGGCCACGTGTTGATTCTGTCGGGCCCATTAATCGTGGCTGTTGGAACGAACCGTAATATCATCAGACCTGGATATCAATATCAACCCACTGAGGATCAAAATTAACGCAAACCAGGTACTTAGGGGGAGTTTCTCGCCTAATACCAGCGCACCCAGCGTAATCGCCCAGACCGGCACCAAATAATTAAGCAGCGACGTGAAACGTGCCCCGGTCTGCTCGATGAGATGGAAATACAGGATTGCCGCGATACCGGTGCCAAAAACCCCAAGAAAACAAATGGCGAGCCACCCTGATCTGGTTGCTTGCGGCAATGCCTCAACACCCTGAACGGCAAACGGCGCCATTACTACGCTACCCAGCAGCATGACACCCGCTGATGTCACCAGTGGCGACACCGGCGGCATAAGCCGAGCGATAACCGTTACTGTCGCATAACAGACTGCTCCCAACAGGATAGCCAGTTGTGCCAGCAGCCGATCCATGGACCCGCCCAATGCTGCCAGCGAATCAGGCCCCATCAGCACGACAATCCCGGCAAAACCCAGCATGAATGCAAAGAAATGATGGCGCTGGAAGCGTTCATCCGGCAGCACGAAATGCGCGAGAATCAGCACGAATAGTGGTGTGCTGGCCGCCAGAATCCCGGCCAGACCAGACTCCACCTGTTGCTGCCCCCAGGAAATCAGGAAAAATGGCAGGCAATTACCCACGATTGCGATAAACAGGAAAAATACCCAGGTTCGAATGTCATGCGGGAAACTACGCCGGCCAATCACCACCGCCAGCAACAGAACAATTGCCGCCAGCGCTAGCCGCAACCCGACAATTTGCTCCGGCTGCCAGATCCTCAGTGAGATCTCGATCATCAGGTAGGAAGAACCCCACAGGAAGACCAGGCACAGCAGAAATAACCAGTGGACGGGTTTAATCACCGCAGACTAACGCCTGCGATACAATCGCGTGAAGAATACAGCCGAAGTCCTTGAATTTTCCATAATTCACGATATATTAGAGTCCTGACATCCACTTCCTGTGACGCATTGCACCATGATGGTAGCCATAGTGACTGGAAGGCCCGTCAGAGAGGCGATCCGAGGCTACTATACAGCCCGGAATAAAAATAATAACAACAACAAATAAGAAGCCCTGTTATGTCTAAGCATTCCAAAAAGTTTTATGCAGCTGTCCGAACTCTGGCCGGCCACGGACCGATCAAAAAACGCCTGGTTTCCGCCTACAGTGACAACCTGGTGCACTTGCCGGTCGAAGAGCTACCTGAAACTATCCGGCCACGCTTTGAATCACTCCGACGCGCCATGCTGTCGATCAAACCACTCGGCGGAGAAAGTCCGATACTTGCCACAGTACGCAAAATGTCGACGACCGATGCAAACCGCTGCGCAAATCAAATTGTGACCATGTTCAGCGAACTGGAACGGGCCGAAGGTAATGGCGCGCGAGTTGACCGACCCAGCAGCAATGCACAGCTCACTGAGCTGACAGCCAACCACTACCGATCCTTGAATTAACGTCAATAATTAATGGGTGTCTGACACCAATTAATTACGGCAAGCCACTGCTGCAGGATGTGGAGTCAGGGAACATTCATTCCCCAACCCCACCACCAGCATTCGTCAATACGGACGCCGCAGATACTTTCCTGTCGGCTCGCCAAGAATCTCGTTGTTATCAAAGATGCGTTGACCGCGCAGGAATGTCGTTTTGACGCGGGCATTCAACTCCTGACCCTCAAATGGCGTGTGGCCTTGCTGCGACTCTGAATCAGCTGCACGCACTGTCCACGTTTCACTCGGATCAACCAGCACTACGTCGGCATCAAGGCCCTCGGCCAGATCTCCCTTGCTGTGCAGACCGAAACGACGTGCCGCCGCCAGGCTCGACATCTTCGCGATGTCGTTATAAGACAATCCGCGCTTGTGGCCTTCGCTGACGAATGCCGACAACAGATACTCGGTGCCGCCGAAGCCGGACTTGGCCAGCCAGACATTACCAGGTTCATTCTGATCAACTTTCATCTCATGCTTGCAGCAAGCGTGATCCGAGCAGACCCAATCGATATTGCCCTCCAGGATATTCTCCCAAAGATTTTCTACATCTTCACGCGGTCGAATCGGCGGGTTGACCTTGGCCAGGTTACCGGTCGGCGCATCAATATCCAGCATCAGGTGACCGATGGTAACTTCACGGCGGAAGTTGATGTGCGGAAATACCGCCTGCATCTGCATCGCCGCACGCACGGCCTTGGCCGATGTCAGGTGCAACAGATTCAGGTTCGGCAGATTGGTCTCATCGGCGAGGTATGCAGCGATAAAAATAGCCAGACCTTCTGAATGCGGCGGGCGGCTCGCGCTATAAGCGGCCAGACCGCTCAATGAAGAATCTTTCTCGACGATCTTGGTGTACGCCGCCATGATCTCTGCGGTCTCACAGTGCATGCTCAGACTCATGTCATCGGCATATTCAGGGTACTGCTCCATCGCACTTTGAATGCCGCGCATGACGAACTCGAAGTGCGCAATATCGTACTTCTCTTCCTTATCGATCATCAGAAATTCATGCTGATTATCGGAACTACCATGCAATCCATGGCCGCCATAAAACATATAGATCTTGTATGACAGCTGGCCAAAATCTTTGACCAGGTCCGGAATCTCGGCAATGTGGTTGCGATCCATCGGCGCGATGTGAAAGGTGTAATCAACGTGAAAACGACCCTTGGAAATTTCCAGCACTTCCGGCATAAATTCGGCGTATGGACCACCTTTATTCAGATAATAACCACCGGTACGAATGTAATTCAGGCTCGACGTGACACCACCCATCGCAGCTGCACGACTCTCTGTGATTGCATCCTCTTCAAGCGGTGAGTAAATACCGGTATGCATATGCGGATCAACAACACCCGGAAATGCAATACGATTCTGTCCGTCATAAACCTCAGCAGCACTGCCCGCATCAATTCCCGGTGCAATCCTGGCAAGTTTGCCATCCTTGATGGCGATATCGGCATCTTCCAGGCCATTGCCGGTGGCACGCGCGACGCGCACATTGGTGATCAGCAGATCGAATTCGTTAGTATCAGTCATAATATCCTCTTAATTTCCAGCAGGTTATATGCTTTGTCTTGTACGCATCAACTTGCAGTGTCGATTTCAAGCCCGTCAGGATACCGCCAAATGGACTGTGAACCAATTGCGGATTGTCCGAATTCGCCCAAATTGCCTGAATTAGCCAAATCACCTGATTCCGATTAATACCAATTAATTCCCTCCTGCCATACCATCCAACGCATCATGCGAAAAAATGACATCGAGGGACTAACCGGGGTGCTCGGAAAAATACCTGGCATCCGTAACCTCGTCATCAAACCTGTTGGGATACGAGATATATGCGATGCCTGGCAGGCGGCAGGCCGTGCCGGGTTTTGTAATTACCGGTTTAAAGATGTTATTGCGCTGCTGGAGATTGAAGATATTAACAATGCACTTTATGCCGAACGACCACCAACAATACCTATCCAGATCATCACGGTCGGTGACGAAAAGTATGTCAGCAATACGCGCATTGCAGAACTCGTCGAGCAACAACGTGAGCATAGCCCAGTCTCACACTGCGCCCTGCCGGAAGATGTACCGCATGAGATGCTGTCCCCGTATGAAAATCCGGAGCGACAGATGTACTGGTTGACCGGGCTATTGGTGGGTACGGTTGAATTTATTGTGAACGAAAAGTTCTTTGCATCGGAACCGGATGATAATGGACAAAATAATTTGAGCCTTGCCTGCAAATTAAACTAACTTTCCCGCTGACACGGAACATCAACTTCGATCGGAGCAACGCCGTCTACTGTTGCGCGCTGCTCACCAGCCCGGCGATCTTTACCAGATCTTCTTTCCTCGCCGGAATATGCCGCATCACAATTCTGACGACGATCATCGCCCGACCGGCGGTCACCACGACGACGGCAAATTGATCGCTCGATAAAGCGCATAAACTTCCACGAGCGCATTACCATCCACATGTACAGCAAGCCGGCAACAAGAAACAAACCTGCAACCGAAAACTCCGGTGCATGCATATCAAGACTCAGAAACCCGATACCAACACCAATCATTGCAGCGGCCGCCATAATGATTACAGTCTCATTGACTGTAAATCCAGCCAATAGAAAGACATGATGAAGATGTTCTTTGTCCGGCTTAAACGGCGACTGACGGCGACGGATACGGCGAATAGTCATTGCTACCGTGTCAAATATCGGCAACATCAAAAACCACAGTGCTGCTGCAGGCGTGATAACCCGATCATTGCCCTGAGACAAACTGATAGCAAACCAGGTCAGCGCAAGTCCGAGGAACATGCTGCCGGCATCACCCATAAAAACAGCGGCTCGTATTCGGCCGGGTATACGCAGGTTAAAAATCAGAAAACCGACAATGGCAGTGGCCAGCAGCATCAATATATAAGTGGCGGTTACTTCACCGCCAAACACTGCAACCAATAACAGCCCAGACAATGAAATCAGGGCCATAATGCCGCTCAGGCCATCAAGCCCATCACACATATTCAATGCATTGATAACACCCAGTGTCGCGAACACGGTGAAAGGTACGGATATCCAGCCCATGTATACGATTTCACCCGATGGCACCATGCCGCCAAGGTCCATCAACACAATACCGCCACCGTAAATCATAATCAGGCTGGCGACAATTTGAGCAACGAATCTGAACAATGAGGGTAACGGCCGATAATCGTCTATCACCCCAATGCTGACAACAACCAGGCCGGCAATAAAAAAACTGCCGGCTTCACGGTTGAGCGGAACCAGGCCCATGGTGGCAGGAATAAAATAAGCACTGGCAACTGCAATATAAATAGCCAACCCGCCAACCAACGGAGTTGCATGACTGTGACTGCTCCTTACATTTGGCACATCGACCAAACCAGCCGCATTTGCAATAGGCCTCAGCAACATGATCAGCAGCACCGTGCCTAAAAAGGCAACGAAGGGTCCTATAATCATTGTCAGAGAAATGTTCACGGTTATAACGTTACTTTGCTCTGTTAATCAATCTGATATGGAACGGTAGCGCATGAACTAACTTGTCAATATGCTGTTGAATAATCAAATAAATAGTTTACATAACTGCGTGATCGGTAAGCTTTCAACAAGCGTCAACCACGATAAAGCGCACACTGTTTCACAGTCGTGCAATACTCATACAGATGAATGCCACTGCAATTCTGGAATATCTGTAAATTCATCACCACCGCAATGGCATTGGCTCAAGGGCTTGACGAGTACCGTCAAAGACCCGTGTCACCGATCAAGCCAGCCCCGACCTGGTTGAATGTCGCATTTTCCTGCGGCAGGTGATACGCCAACTTGGGATTTAGCAAACGAGCAAATGTCTCGAGGCGTTCATCGGCCTTATCCATCTGCGCCAGATCAGGCACAAAAGTCGTCAGGCGAACCAGCGCACCGTCGGTCCGGTTTCGTGTCAGCGCATCCCAGAATATATACCACTTAACGATATACTCATTGGTCTGAATCCGACCCCGTTCGACAAACCAGAAATAAACCAATTGACGCATGTCACCCTTGGCTATGACCGATCGGTTTATAACGTATGCCTCCCCGTTTGGCCCCATATCCTCAATCGTATACTCCTCAAAGGTCTCCAATTGCCAACCACCACCAGGCAGGCACGCACGAGGGGAATGCACCGCACGGCCTTTACGCTGCTCTGCGTAGTAGGCGACCCAGAGAGCAACAGCACTGCCATCGTCACGGTTTCGGTATTCTGCAAGCAAATAGTCATCTACAGCCAGCGAGTCGAGAACACTCTGCTCATTGATAACACCATCGCGCCCTGACCACGAATCAAAGACCAGCGGGAAGGTATTAAAAGAGGCTCTATCCGGAATCTGGACTTCACGAGACTGAATCATGGAGGCCATAACAACCCCCAAACCCAGGATTACAGCCGACGTAACAAGTTGCGGACTTACCTGCCGCGGCAACAGGCTCAGCACCGATCCCAAAGGAGGAACATCCAGCCCAAATACATCCATCAACCGCCGACCGCTGATCTTCGCGAAAAACCACATCTCAAGAAACAAGATGCCAACGCATGCCATGAAGACAATCCAGCCTTCAAAGTAATGCAGAAACCCTTCCGCCTGCTCAATACCAAAATTCTCGACAAGGACACCGATGACTCCGATACGAAAACTGTTCATGAAAATTGTTACCGGAATTGTTGACAAAAAGATGATGGCTCTATGCCACCAGGCACCCTGATAGATCGCCGCACACAAAAAACCAAAGCTCGTCAATGGAAATAGGTAGCGCAACCCGTTGCAAGCCTCTGCCACCTGCAGCTGATACACACCCAGGTCAATTACGTTGCCCTGAAGAAAAACACTGATGCCAAACAAGCGAATAACAGCAACGCCGATCTGAGATGAAATCAGCTGAAGTTCACTCGACAACCCTTGGTATACAAAATTTGGCAAAGGCACCATAAAAATCAGGTAAATGAATGGCACCCAAACAATACGGAATCCTGTCCAGCCCACGGCTGCCAAAACAATCCCGAATAAAGCCAACAGAAAGCCGTACTGAATGATTTGATAGATAGAGCTAAGTTCACCGAGAATAAAAGCACCAAGGGATGCTGCTACAAACACAACTGCAACCCACGAACCCGACAGATTCATTTTCTCCAGCTGATCAGCACGTAGCCAGAGCAAGTAGAACGCAACAACGGGAATCAAATAACCATGGTTATATTCCTCCTTCTCCCACATGCCGAGCATCCAGGCAAAACCATCTGAAAAGATAATTCTGAGAAAAGCCACCACTGCGCCGGCAACCAACAACGGCATCACTGCAAACGATGCGTTGGATCGCATATCGGGAGAAGTATTATTTTCAGTCATCTATATCCAGTCTTTAGGCCAAGAATATGCTGGTGGAACGTTACCCACCTGATACTAATTTATGAACATTTTACTAAACAATATTGATAATTATTCACCTGCTAAAGCAGGTTATCTAACAGAATTCACATAATACAATCGTCAGAATATTCAATGGAGTTTACTTAAAATAGCTCATCTATTCTGTGAACCCTGCACACATTTCCGTCTACTCCGGGCAACAGGACATACCCACCTTATTCACCCCGTCAAATCTGCTTTTCTGTCGGAAAATCAGTGGAATAGTTCTGTCGTGTGCTCTATTCTCCGAGCGCAGGTACTATCAGGTTGAATGGCGAAGAATAGCCGAAATCTGAATGTGAAAACAGGCTATAAAATACCAAATTGAGGAATATCGAATGGGGAAAAGAGCACTTATCACCGGTGTTACAGGTCAGGACGGTGCTTATCTGGCAGAGTTCCTGCTGGAAAAAGGCTATGAAGTTCATGGCATCAAACGACGCGCTTCCTCATTCAATACGGACCGAATAGACCACCTGTATCAGGATCCGCATGAAGCAGACCAAAAGTTTGTGCTGCACTACGGTGACATGATCGATGCAACCAACCTGATTCGGATTATTCAGGAAGTGCAGCCGGACGAGATTTACAATCTGGCAGCACAAAGCCACGTTGCCGTTTCATTTGAAACCCCCGAGTACACGGCCAATGCGGATGCAATTGGCCCGCTACGTGTTCTTGAAGCCATACGCATACTAGGCCTAACCGACAAAACCCGCTTCTATCAGGCATCAACCTCAGAGTTATACGGCCTCGTACAAGAGACCCCACAAAAAGAGACGACTCCTTTCTACCCGCGGTCCCCCTATGCAGTAGCAAAACTATATGCCTACTGGATCACCGTAAACTATCGCGAGGCTTACGGGGTCTATGGCTGTAATGGCATCCTTTTCAACCATGAATCACCCAATCGCGGTGAAACTTTTGTAACCCGAAAAATTACCCGAGCCCTTGCCCGAATCACAACCGGGCTGCAAAAATGCCTGTATCTCGGCAACATGGATTCCATGCGCGACTGGGGTCATGCCAAGGACTATGTCGAAGCACAATGGCTGGTCCTGCAACAAGATCAGCCTGATGACTATGTGATTGCGACAGGTGAACAGTATTCCGTTCGTGAGTTCGTAGAACGTGCGGCAGCGGTACTTGGCATGCGCATTGAGTGGGATGGTTCTGACACAGATGAAGTTGGACGTGTCGCCGAAAATACTAATGGAGAAGGCCCCAACACCGGTGATGTAATCGTACGTATTGATCCACGTTACTTCCGACCGACAGAAGTTGAAACACTACTCGGCGATCCAACCAAAGCTAAAAAACAACTTGGCTGGCAGCCAAAGATCAGCTTTGAACAACTGGTAACAGGCATGGTCGAACACGATCTTGAAGTCGCACAACGTGATGCATTGGTTGCCAGAAAAGGCTTCCAGGTCTTTGACCACCATGAATAATCCTGATCCGGTCGAGCTTGAGAAGCTTAGAACTGGAAAGATATTTGTCG
>Ga0233413_10000802_pt1 | contig 14485 bp, 13 predicted proteins | sample Na_anoxic_6_MG_FD_189019 | JGI IMG/M metagenome (GOLD analysis project Ga0233413, IMG submission 189019) | Seawater microbial communities from Saanich Inlet, British Columbia, Canada - Na_anoxic_6_MG | ecosystem: Environmental > Aquatic > Marine > Inlet | place: Canada: British Columbia... | reverse complement strand
AATTTCATCTAGTTTTTCGGCTAATGATTTGTTATCAGTACCGACAATTGTTTTTGTTTGTGTACTGTCAAAATTTCGTTTTACATCATTGAAACGATATTGAATGTTAAAGAATTTATTGATGTTACCAAGTAACTTGTCGTACTGTTCGTCAATATCTTCATTGCCATTTTCAACAATATTGGTAGCCAATACTAATTCTTTTTTATTGGCTTTAATTTCTTTTAGGAATATCTGTTGTTGTGAATTGTACTTACTAACAAGAGGTCGTATTAGATTATATAAAAATTTATACTCCCCACGTTTAAATCCTAGGTCACGTAAATTCTTATGTGGGTCTAAAAATACCCTAGGTTCCGGTGTAACACCGTCTTGTTCAGGTTTTGATTTTTTCCAATCGTCTACATCGTGATTACTAGCTAGTTTATTACCGGCGAGGTCATAAACGTGTAATTCAACTTGGTCAGTTTTACTTTCACCAAATTTAACATTCTTGGTTTCAAACTGTAATTCAAGTAGTGACTCGTCGTCACTTTTAATCCATTCACCTAATGTAGGAGTTTTAGATTTAAGAATTTCGTCTGAATTTTTGTAATCTTTTATAGCCATATTAGTAATGTTCCTTAATCCATTATAAATATTAGATTAGGAAATAATACGTAATCTAATGTGATCAGTTACCATTATTATTTTTTCTTCTTTTTTCGTTTAAAAATATCCTTCACTACTTTAACTACGGTTTTAGGAGATGGTGGTTTTCCTTGTTTTATGTCTTTTACAACAGCTTCAGTTACTAACGAAGCTCCTCCTGTAGCTATAGCAAGTCCTGTTTTAACAGGGTCCTTAGCTACAGCTTCAGCTACTAACGAAGCTCCTCCCGTTAAAACTGCTTTACCAAACCTTTCTTCTCTTTCGTTTTGAAGAAGAAGTTCTTCACGTGCCTCCTCTCTTTTACGTAAAGCTTCTTGTTCTTTTGCTAGTTTAGCTTCGGCTTCGGCTTTTTCTTCTGCTATGATGTCGTTAGCCTTTTTAATCTCTGCGGCTTTAGCATCCGCTATTTTTTGTTTTTGAAATCTAGTGTTTAGTTGAACAGAAGCTTGATATAAGGCTGAGTTAACTAACCAAAAACGTTTCTCCGCTGAATAGTCCTGATATTCGATTAATGGTTTTAGTCCCTCGATTTGCCATTCTTTTTCTCCAATAAGACGCATCCAATCAATTACGTTAGCGAATGTAATATCTTCGTTTACTTCTTCTTGTAGTTCTCCGTGATAGATTTTAAGTTTACCACCTTCAATACACTCATCAATAATATATAAATTCTTTTCTATTCCTTGTTGAGCTGACCAATGTGTTACCACTTCGTTTATTTCTATATCAGTTCCTTGTTTTATTGTACGTATTACAGCTGGAGGAAATATTTGTATATCTTCTATTGTTTTTCCGTTATTGTCTAATATAACTTGTGCCATTGCATAGTTTTTAATTCTTCTACGTTCTCCATTTTCTATAATCCAATAATCTAATTCAGTTTTGGATTTACCTCCATATAAGGGTGGAATACTAAATACTGTTCCAGCTGACGGAAGTGTTGTAAAACGTTCTCTTAACGTTTCCATTTGGTCATTAAGTGTTTCTATTTTTAATTCTTTAGCAGTAATGTCTTTCCGTTGTTTTGTTTTGTTAGTAGTTAACGTTTTTTTATCACTGTTTAAATCAATAATGTCATTTTCTAATTGTTTGATTTTTTCTTCCAATTCTTCAATTTCATTATCCTCTATGAAAGGTAATTCAATTTCTTTAAAATCAACATCCACTAAATTTTCAAATGTTGTACGTCTTAACATACGGTTGTCAACTAATTTAACAGGCAGTTTTGCTTCTTCTAATGTTTCATCTGATAGGACGTATCCAGCTAAGTTTCTTGTAATTTCTGGGTTGATAGGTTTTTTTAGAGTTGGATCTTTCTTTGCTTGTACATCATACTCTTCCATCAACTTCAAATATTGATCAACGTTTTTATTTAATTTGTTTAATATATTTTGATCTGTCTCCTCGTCTGATAATTCTTCTTCTAGTTTAGATATACGTAATTTATCACGTGTCTCCGGTGATATTATGGCATATCCTTTTTTGTTGTTTTTCTCTGTCCACTCCTTGGTTAAGATTTCATCTAGATTTGTTTTATTAAGAATACGTTTTATTATTGCGTCTTCATTTAAACGCATTTCTTGTTTATGTTGTTTAATTGGTTTTGGTTTTGGACTAATAGACTGTTTTTGTAAACGTGATGATGTTTTAGTAATTCTTTTACTTACTTTTTGGTTAATTCTATTTTCAGACGTTTCGTCTATTATAGGTGCTGGATTTACTACGTTAAATGTTAACTGTCTAGTTCTTGGTATGTTAGTTGATACACTGATAAATTCAGGTTCTACTATTTCAGTTTCACTACCATCTAATGCAATTTGTAATTGTTGTTGTGTGTTATAATCCGTAACATAATTAAATATGTCGGAACTAATATCAAGTACCACAGGTGAATTCAAATCATTAATTGTATTGGTATAAAAGTCAATCTCAGCATCTAAATTATTTATGGATACTAGTTGTTGAGGTGTTTTTGATTGTAAAACATCAAGTTCGTCTTCCATTTGATTAACTTCAACAATTAGTTCAGACCTTAATAAAGACCTAGTTGTTTCTTCATCAGCTGGGTCCTTACCCATCATTATTACAAATTTAGATGCGGTAGTGTCACGTTCTATATTTGTAGTTTCTATTATATCAAAAATCTCAGATAATATGTTTCCTTCTGGAATTGACTCCGCTACTTTGTTAAGTATAAATTCACTAGACTCGGTTAGTAGTTCTGTATTTTCGGAAACTAAGTTTACAAATTCTTTTTTGCTAATCGAATTAGGTACATCAATAACTAATGATATAATATCTGTAAGGTTGTCAATTACCTGTTTAACAACTTCGATATCGTTTTCAATTTGCAATGCAGCTGAAGGGGATATTTCCGCTAGTGGACCTGTTACTTGACTTTTTATTTCCTCTAGAATTGTTATTAAATTTTCGTTGTTTGTTTCATTAACTTCGCTGGCAGATTCTTTGATTGTACTAGTTACTTCACGTTCTGTATCTTGTATTAATGTAGTCGGGTCAAACGGTCTAGGAATAAGAGGAGTTGGAAATTTAAAATTAAATTTTCTATCACGTATATCCTTAGCATTCGCTGATAGTTTATCTAGTCCATTGCCTATTTTATCGGTTACTGTATCACGAACATCATTTAATATATTTTTTGGATTTTCTAATGCAGATACTGTATCATTTATTCGTTCTCTAGCATTTGATACGATATCCTTTGACCTTGCCTTAACATTCTTTACAGCAGTACGTGAGGCAGCAGCTACTCTATTTGTAGTTGTTTTAGCTTTATTTTTTAGTTTCTTTAAAAATCCCATACCTATCTACCAAACCTTCTACCGGAAGTACTATTAGTTTTTTTCTTTCTGTTAAACGGAGTTAACCCAGAACCACTAGATATATCCTTACCTTTTTTACTAATTCTACCTTTTATACTGTTAAAGGTTTCTTTACGTTGTTCACGTTTATCTTTAATAAAATCAATGTTTTCTTTTATTTTATTTTTAATAACTTCAGGTGAATCATATTTTCTAGGAATACTCACAGGAAATATTACCGGAGCTTTTGTTGTAAATCCTTCGTCTGGTTTGAAAAATTCACCTAGTTTACTCGAACCTCCTATTATTTTATCATACAGTCCATCAACAGCATCATAAATTTGTTCACGTACCATAACAGAATTTCTCATCAATTCATTACGTTCTTGTTTGTTTATTGGTAACGGAACGTCTTGGTCTTCTATTACTAAATCAGCTGGTACTTCTACTATGTGATATTTTCCTACATAAGGTAAACCTACTACATTAAATTCCCACCCGTTTGTATTCATATTAAATTTTGTCTTTCTAGACAATATTGTGTTAACTAGTTTACTATATGATTCTGCGTTCGGTGTTGTACCCAAGTCTATTCGTAAATCTATTTCTTCATTTTTTACACTAGAATCACTAACATAAGCTGTGTAAGTACCTGACGTAATATCTATCAAAGAAGATTTGTTTTGGTATTGAGGAATTTCTACTTCAGCTTCGTTTACTGTTTTTGTCCAACGAATTGTGTATGGTGGTTCTCCTGCACTAATCTCTAAACTAATGGACCCGTCTGTACCATTGTGTTCTGTAATGGGGTCCGTTGTTGTTTTTATATCTAATGGATTTGTAGTTAGGTCTACTTGTTCCAACATTAATAATTCTTCGGACTTAGGTAATAATTTTAATTCTTTTCTTTGTCTGTTATATATACCTCCGGTAAAAGCTGTCATTGTTCCGTTGATATTATCCGTATGCCAATCTCCGGAATATATTTCTCCACTTGGTAATACTAATTCCTTTCCAGGTGTGTATAAATTATTTTGTTCATTAGGTTGCACTAATTGATGTCTAGCATCATTGGGTTCTAATATTACAAAACTTTCCGGGTCAACTTCAGGTTTGTTAACAGGAAGTTGGTCATCTCTTAATTGTTCTCTTTTTAATCCTTCATCAATTATATCAATAACATCACTAAATAATCCGGTTTCGTCATTACGATTTTCAAAGAGTTCATTTCCTGAATTTGTAATTAACTCATCTAAATCTTTTAATAACGCTGTTGAAAGTGTGTCTGCAATCTTGTCCGCACTAACAGGTACTTTAAGTTTGTTGATTATTTTTTGTATTGTTTCACTTTCAATTTCATCAAGTACTTCACAGAAATCAGGTTTTATAATTTCATACTTTACCGGCATATCTCGTTCGATATTACTTTTAAGTTTATCAACTATACGTCTAGGGTTTAATTTGTTTAGACCTCCTTGGAATTCATCTCTAAAATCTTCAAACGATTCATCAAATACTTCCGGAAGCCTATCAAGTGCATCACTAATACGGTCTTCTATTAGATTTCGTTTACTGTCTATGGTGTCACGTAAATTATCTTGTATATCGTCTTTTCTGGCTTGTAATTGATTGTTAACTTTTACAGCGGAACGTTTTATAACTTTTTGAACATTCGCAGCTTTAGATTTAACTTTAGTTTTAGCCTTTTTAACTTTACTTTTAACTTTGTTACGTAATTTTTTAAATCTACCCATTATCTAACTACCTTAAAATAAAACCCGTTGTCAAAATACTCCTCATATCCGTTTTCAGTGACTTTAAAAACAAACTTGTAATATCTTTCAGGTAAAAATCCTGTCGTCCATAAATCAAAATAGTTTCCGGTTGCGTCACAACTTACTTTAGTATAATTATCGTCGAACGGAATTATCACATCTTCAGTAACCGTATCTTCTACCGAATAATACGTTGTTGTTGGTAAATATTGTGTATCTCTGTATGCTGAACTTGTAGCAAATGTTTGTTGTGGATACTTTGACCTTCCGGCAACTCGTATTTTTACTTTACTGTTTGTCTTAATATGTTTCTTTAACCCTTTAGTGTAAACAACTTTATTATCCACATTTAATGGTAATAGACTTCCTGTAATAAACGAACTGTTATCCCAAGCAACTTGAAGCTTAGGTAAATAAATAGTGTGTGACTCTTGACTGAAGAACTTTAAGTTTCCAAATTCAGTTGTACTTGCCTCATCACTATCCAATCTTTTAACAATTAACCCATCATTAGGAATTGTTCCTGTCAACCATTTATTTACAATATCAGTAACATCAATACGAGTGTCGGGTGAACTATAATTAAATGACTGACTTGCTTCGTATCCGGAACCCGTGTACCAAACTGCTCCACCACTAGTTAACCCATAACTACCCGTACTATTGCCCGAGTAACTTCCGGTTATCCATTTGTTTACATTGTCACGATATTCCCAACTTACCCCGTCAGTTGTAATTGGTGTATTAAATCTTCTACCGGACCCCATACTCCAACTTTGAGAAACAGGATAAACATATAAATTGTAATCTAAAGGAATCTCAGTACCTTCCATTGCACTTAAAGATAAATAATATCTTGAACCTGAAGATATTTCTGTTGACACAATACTAGCACTTAATTCTGTTAAATCAAACTTTAACATAGCACGAGAAACGTAATTTGCTTTACCGGTACATACAGTTTTGTCTATTTCTAGAATTTGATCTAACCCTGTATTCATTGTACTATTCAGAGTTGTTTCGTAAATAGTAGCATCTTGTACTGAAAATATATTATGTATCATTTATTATCCTTAATCTTTATAATGCTATTGTACGACCTTTTATGTCTTTGTCTAAATATTTTATTTCAAATATACTAGGATCAAGTGAAGGATAAACAACTCCCTCTTTTAATGCTTGGTCTATGTCATATACGTTACCTGAATAACCATCAGCTGTGTTGAACTTGTTGGTTATTTTTACATCTTTAACTGTTTGTACGCCCTCAATCTTATCAAGTTCAACTCTAAGTTTTGATATTAGTATTGGTTGGTTAATTTGCCATTTTTTACTATCAAACAATGATTTTAGTTTATTTATACATCGTAACACAACTTCGTTTGCGTTGGAACTAGGTTGTACAGATACTTCAAACTCAATACCAATGTTAATTATATAAGCATCTTTTATGTTAATGCCATCAGTTAACATTCTGTAACTTGACAAGTATTCTTTTAAGTTTGATTTTATAGCTGGGTTTAATTCCGTTAATTTACCTGACGCATCGTATCCTAACATATACAAGTTCATCGCAAACGGATTTGCTGTTCTACTAGCTTCACCAGCTTCACCAATTGATAATTGATCATCTTGTACCATATAGGCTTTACCAATACTTCCAAATTTAGGAGGTAAACTATATGCACGTACAATGTAATCTTCTTTAGTTACTGCTCTATTTTGACTAGCAAAATTAGCTAATGCATTATTACGTATATCTTCTAATTGTTCTTTACTAGCACCACCTCTTGCTGGTTGTGGGTTTGTACACGCAACAGAACTTTTAACTTGTGATACCAATGTGCCAGGTAACCCTGTTTCATCTAGACTCACGGAAAATGTTAGAATGTCAGTTAATGCATTTGGTCCTACGTTGTCTCCAACTCCTGTACCCGTTGAGTATCGTAAGGTTAACGTTGTGTTTGATGGAGCTACTCCGTAAGTACGAGTATATAAAAAGTTGCTTGGGTCTAATCCTAAATCTATATCTCTGTCATTTCCGGATATTGAACTTCCTACTAAATCGGGATTAGGAATAAGTTCTTCGTCATTGTTATCACTTATACCTGAACCAAATTGTAGTTCCAATCTATTGTTACTTTTGAAATTTGCTATAAAACGGTTAGCAGTTTTCTTTAATTTCAGTAAGTATGGTACCTCATCACTATACCCTGAAAGTTCCGGGTCGTTTTTTGCTATGTTCTTAACAGATTCAAATATTGTGTCTTGTGCTAAGTAAGGCACTTCATACCATTTATTATTATCACTGTCAACCACATCAATAATCTCAATTAAATTATCATCAGTGATAGTTATTTTATCATATGGTTTTGGACTACCAAATGTAAAATCTGTTGTTGTAATTTTACCGGAAGTTGCTTTAACTTGTTTTTTAAGTAAGTACCATTCAGGTGCACCTGTTGTTTCGTTAACAGAATAAACGGTTACTTCTGTTGGACTTAAACTACTTGAATAACTGAAGTCAACTGATTCCATTGTTCTAAATTCTGCTGGTTGTTTTTCCGCCTTAACAATCATATCTTGATTTACAATCATAGCATAGTTCCAATCCGGTACTATGTTTGGACTTGTTCCTGTTGCTGGAATTAATTGGAATACGTCTAACAATACTGATGAAGCTATTGTGTTTTTAGATTTATATCCCATTTGACTTGCAAGTGCCATTACGTTTTTAAGTTCACTTGCTTGACCTAACATACCCTCTTTCAAGTTGTGGTCTGTGTAGTAACTTAATACATCACCCACGTATGCAGCCATCTCAATAAACATCATACCTGGAGAGGACTCATTGAAATCGTTGTAAGTGTTTGGAAAATAGTTGCGACTAAAATCTATTAGATTTTTACGTAAATCTCCGAAATCCCTACCTATATAACTTACGTCTTTACGTACTATATCATTTGCCATTTTATCCTTCTTGTATTGTTACACCACCGCCTGCAGAGAGTTCAAGTGTTATTGTTTTGTTTGCTAAGCCAGGTTCAATTCGTATATCAACTGATATCTTAACAGTATTTTCTTCTGACAGGAGATTAACTTTGTCTACTATGATATATGGTAACCAAATACCAATGTCTTGTTTAACAGATATTTTTAACTTTTGTAACAAATCGGGTGTACTGTTATCAAATAAATAATCCCAACCACTCCAGCCAAATTGTGGTTGCATATAACGTTCACCTTTTTTAGTCAACATCAAGTTTTTTAAATTTGATATTGCTTGGTCTTCCGTTGTATAGTTAAGTTGAAATACACTATTTCTTCCGGCAAAAGGTAACGCAACACCTACAGCTACATCTGGTTCGGTATCAATTGGGTCAAATCTAAATTCTTCTCTTGCACGTGCCATTTAATTACTTCTTCTTATTCATTCCTTTGACTAATTCTGTGTAGTCCCTAGTTAAAGCTTTTGTTACTGCATCCGGTATATTTTGAGTTCTTAATGGTCGTCCTTCTGGATCTGTGGTTGGTAACATTTCTTGTACTGATGGAGTCCCTTGTGAATTAGGAGGTGTCATACCCATTTTCTCAGCCATCATTGCTCTGTAATCTGTTGCGTTTCCACCCATTGGTGCGGAATTACTATTCATTGTTTCTCCACCCATTGTTGGATAGTCAGTGTATTCATCTTCTGCTGGTACATTGTATGAGTTAGCAGTTTCATTTAAAATCCCGTTTAACATTGGATTTTTAGTAAATGTCTTTGTGGTGGGTTGTGGTGATTTACGTCTTTCTTTTTGAAGAACGTTACCCACTAAATCGTCTAGTGAATCTACTTTAGGTTGTGTGGTTTCGTAAACAAGTTCTTGTTTAGGAATTGATTTCTTAATTTCCGCCACAATTTGTTTCTTCATTGTGGTAAGTTCTTTTCGTACGATTTTACCTACTTCTTCTTGTACAACGATTTGTACAATTTTTGCTAGTGTCTTTGCATCCATAATATTATACTTTTAGTTACTAATTAGTTCACTAATAAATATTAAGAAATGAAATTATTAGTTTGGTTTTAAGTCGTCGGGTTTGGTACTTGAATTGTAATCTGCTTTTTTATTTACATATACATACTCACTGTGCCACGTTGCCTTTTGTGAATTGTCTATACCGTAAGTAGTTCTTAGTTTTTGTAATGTAGTGATATTTTCTCCCCAAGGACCTGCACCATCGGGACTAGGTGTTGTACCTGGATATCCGTGGACGTGTGTTGTTAATGTTGTTAATGCGGAATTAACTATGTCCATCAATTCAGCCATACATTTTCGTAAGTCTTCTCCTAGTACAGCAGGTTCACCGTTACCTACCGCATCGTTTCCAATGTTAATAACTCCGCCCGCTATATTAATTCCTCCACCACTACTATCCAATGATATACCTAAGTGACTCGCTAATCCAATACCTCCACCACTCCACATAAATATTTCTTTATTACGTGCATTGAATATAAGTCTGTCTGACGCGAGTATTACTTGTTCACCTTTAAAGGTATTTTGTTCCATACCAATGAAGTCCGAAGCAACGTTATCAGGCGTAGCCTTAGTGACAGCAACTTCCTGTGTGCTTGTCATATAAATAGAACTAGCATCGTAGTCTATGTTCTCAAGTATAAATTTATTTGGTTCGGGCTTACTTTTAAATCCAGCATCTGGTTTTTGTCCGTTACGAATTACAGTGATGGCGTCACCGTGAACTCCATCACCTGTTAACCATTGTGGTGTACCTAATGTGTATTTATCATCTTTATCACCCTTTTTTGTGATAGTACTACCAAGTCTTATTGATTGTCCAAACCTGCCTTCAATTAAAGTATCGCCTTCGTAAACTTGTAATGGTCGCACGTTAGAACTTTCGTTGAAATCTGTTGTCGGGTCATCCGATGCTCCATTTGTTGCGTTACCCGTATTAGCGGTATCAGTACTTCCACCTTTAGTTGACGCTTCCACGGCCGTTACACCTGGAAGTCGATTACTATTAATAGAGGATTGTATATTTAATGTCTGTAAATAATAGTATTCCGGAATGGTTGCTGCCCTAGATGATAAATTGGAAGCTTGAGGCATTATCAATATAATTTCACCTGGTATAGGTGGTTGTTTAAATGTTGCGTCTAGTGGTCGTGCACTAATAGGAAAGTTTGTTTTGTTTGTATTATTTTTATCGTCTAATATACGACATTTTAAACTCCATAATCCTTGAGTGTTTTCGTCAACGTAAACCACATTTCCAACTTCAGCTGCTAACATCATTATTCTTCCTCGTCTTTATTTGGTGGCTTTAGTTTTTTCTTAACATCTTCAATTTGCTTTTGTACTATATTCTCTGCAGTCGAATCTTGAACGTCAGCTTCAATTTCATCTAGTTCGGATAACAGTTGTTTTTTCTCTTCTTCAGTTAACAATGAACCACCTTCAAGCCCAGCGTTCCTGTTGGTACTTCCAATTAAACGTTGTACAATCGCAGCCATTTTAACAATAGCATCGTCGTTACGTATAGCAACTTCCATATATTCTTTGATAAGTGGAACGATAACAGTTGCGTCACCTATATTGGTTATAAGTGGACGCAACTCTCCGATCAACATTTTTATCTGTCTATCCTTTTCAGATGATTTATTATAAATGTCCTGAAAGATATCGTTTAATGATTTACCTTTAAATATTTCGTCGTTGCTATCCATATTAATAATTATAGAAAAAACGGATTAATTGTATTGGTTTGTAATTTACCTGTTGCAACAAATTGTTCAAACTTTTCATTGTATATAGATTTAAGTGTGTTCACTACTTTGGTTACATACTGTTGATCACATCTACTACGTTCTCTGACTAAGACATATAATGCTTTTTTATTATAATCTTCTATTAGTTGTCGATTTCTAAATATTTCCATTACACTATCCGCGATTGAAATATCTCTACGATTATTAAATAAGGTTCCTAGATTTTCATCCACATACCCAATAAACATTTCAACAAATTCTTGTTGGTCAGTTAACATATCCTTGGTTGTTTCTTCCACCATGATATTTCTACTACTGTCCATTTCCAATATGTCACCTGTTATTTTAACTTTAGCGTACGCTTTAATGTTACGTTGAATTAATTCATTTTTAACCATTCTATTAAAGTAACTAAAGGCTTTACCTTTACCCGATTCATACATATGAATTTTTTGAATCATATGTGCTATCAGTTCGTACTTAATATCTTCTGCTGGAAGATCTATATATCCATAATGACCTGTGTTGTAAACTATTTCAGCTAACTTGTAAAACGGATAATGAATAAACCTATTATATATTTTATCCTTCAATCGTTTATCGTCGTCCCCTAGGGAATTATAAGCACATATAGCCATTTCATTAATGTCGGTAAAGTATTTTTTGTTTACTCTTTTACGACCACGTTTTACAGGTGCTTTCAGTGGTGCTTTAACTATTGCTTCTTGTTGTGGATTACTTGGTTTCATCTTCAGTGTTTGTTATTTCGTTTAATTTATATATTACATCCCGAAGGCCTTTAAATACAGAACCTACTTCATCTTCGGACTCAAAAGCTCCTTTCGTATCTAACTCTTTCATTTGGTCGTAGGAGTCGTTAACAGTTAATCGAAAATCTGTTATCCATTGTTCCATTTCCTTAACGTACTCATCAGCTTCGTCAACCGCGTCCTCAGATTTTTCTAGTTTTTGTAACAAGTTAATTATTGTGAGTAGTGCACCACAAAATAACAATACCAATATTATTCCAATTATTTCCATTATTAATTTGTTTTAAATAGTTCGTCAAATGCTGCTGTTGCTGATGCTGATAAAGGTTTCTCTGCTCCTGAAACTTGTTTAGCTACTTTTGGTTTACTAACTTTATTATCTGCTCCGTCTCTATAATTATCTCTCCACTCTTCAAACTCTACTCTTGCTGCCATCATATCTGCTTGGTGTACAATGTATGTCAATGATGATTTTGGTTTGGCCCACCAACCAAATCCACCTGTTAAATAAGGTTTGTTGGAATCGTCATACATACCATCGTGGGTTTTAATTCCAATGTATTCATTCTCAGAAAACGTTACTCCGTTCTCCACAAGTAATAATATACTTCTATCGGGAACAGGCATTTTACCCAGCAGTTCATTGTGACTGTATATTTTACCTTGATTCTTTCTGTGCCAATCACTTGGATTAGGAATGTAATACGGTTGTTCATCTGTACCGTACTTCCCCAAATCATGGTTCAGTGCAACGAATACAATTTCTTCATCTGTACAATCGATTGGACTACCAAACTTTACCCAAAGTTCTTTTACGTCAAGTGCACCTCTAATTACTCTGTTAACGTGTTCTACATATCCACCTGGGAATGCCGAGTGAAATGATTCATTGCCACTTGCAGGCATATATATAATACGTTCTTCTCTGTCTTTGTAAAACTTTAACAGTTTTTCTTTACGTGGTTCTTCAACATAATCAGTTATGTATCCTAAAAATTCATTCCAATTCGCTAATAATTGTTCTGGTGTTAATTCTTTCATTATATATTAATTTTATAGTTTTTAAATTTATTCATATATGTTTCTATTGATGTACCGAAACCGTCTGTTCTTGTTTTTTTACCTTTTGTTCTTAACCATTTTTTAACGTTACTTGGTCCTGCTAAATGTGCTGATGCTAATATACCCGAATGTGTTACTACAATTCCATTTATAGTGTCACCGGTGTGTTTAACTATATGTTTACGTAATATCTTATCGTTATGTTTTAGTAATTTCAACATTGCCTCGTCTTGTAAAGCTTCTGATTTAAGAAACGTTGTGGTTGAAATGTGTTTATACCCTAACCCATTTAACGTTGTTCTACTAAATTGATATTTACCTAACATACCATATTTGTTAACTGTATCAATAATCATTCGAGATTCTTTAAACGCGATTGCATCAATAAATCCGTTAGATGATTTAGGAATAGGTACTACAGATATTGTATTGGTCATATCAACTCCCATTACATTTGATATAGTGTTATCTGATATTGATTTATTTTGTCCTAATGTTAAAGACATAAATACTACTAAGAAAAACTTCTCCATTATCTTACCTTTTTTAAGTCACGTTGTAATTTTTTAATCTGTGACATTATTTTTGCGGCGTAGGTTTTACGAGTTTCTTTTTTATGTTGTCTTTTAAGCTTACCCATTTGTCTAAGAATGTCTTGTTGCTGTTCTGCTTTTTGACCTTTAGTTAACTTGACCTTTTCTTTTTTCTCAATAACTGTTATTTCAAGTGTACCTTTTAATTCAGGTTGTTCTATACCTTTATGATAAACAGTTCCGTCTTTATGTACGTACTCTTTCATAAACGCCCAACCTCTAGGCTTATCAGATTTTTTAACAATTTTTTCTTCAAACGGAACTAAATGTGCTGTACATTTCCAACAAAGTGTTTTTACTGTTTCGTTTGATACTTTTGTCCAATTACCACATAAATGTCCTTTGAAGTAGTTTCCGGTTTCAACACTATTTTGACATATCATATACCGTTGTTTATCTTCGACATAAGATTTATAAGTGTTCCCGTCTTTTGCGGATTTAATAACTACATCCTTAGTTTTTTTGTGTGTAGTTTTTTTAAGATTAATTCTTGCCATAATATTTACTTTTATGATTGTTATTTAATTATTTATATATATACAATATACAACAAATGTTTTAATTATCCAAATCTTTTTGGACGTTTCTTTTTGGTTGTTTCTCCGTAGAAATCTTTTTCTGGTGTAACTTCCTTTTGTGGAATTTCGTCAACAGGAACTTTCTTTGAAGTCCATTCCTTGTATTTATTTTTAGCACGACTTAGTGCACTAGACGTTGTAGCTTCTTGTGTTAAGTCTTCTTTTGGTTGAGTAACTAAATCGTCTGGTGTTAACTGTATAAAATCCTTAGGTCGTTCATTGTCTTCAGGTATTGGATATGGTTTATCAAATTCCATTCCCTCAGGTACAGAAGATATTACTTTCTCTTCATCCCCTATCTTGTTAAATACAACAACCAATATAATAGCAAGTGGGTCAATAATAAACACTAATATAAGAGTAAGGAAGTTAACAATAACATCCATATCTAATCCGGTAAGTCCTGTAATAAACTTCAGTGGTCCTATTTCACTAGCTAGCTCTTCATTGTTGTTTAG
>Ga0233413_10000801_pt1 | contig 14496 bp, 13 predicted proteins | sample Na_anoxic_6_MG_FD_189019 | JGI IMG/M metagenome (GOLD analysis project Ga0233413, IMG submission 189019) | Seawater microbial communities from Saanich Inlet, British Columbia, Canada - Na_anoxic_6_MG | ecosystem: Environmental > Aquatic > Marine > Inlet | place: Canada: British Columbia... | reverse complement strand
TTCAGCTAATATAGGTGTGCCTGCGGCTACCTGGCCGACTATAGGAACTTGAACCAAGTCGTTGCTACCCAGCTGTCTTAATGGTTCAGGAAGGCGAATCGAGCGGGAAATGGTATTATCCATTTCGATAAAGCCAAGTTGTGTTAGTTTCTTTAAATATGCATGAACGGTGGAAGTGGACTTGATGCCTACATCCTTGCAGATGTCCCTTACCGATGGGGCGTAGCCTTTTTCAATAATTATAACCTTAAGATAATCCAGTACCTTCTGTTGTTTCTCGGACAGTGAATTATTCATTTTGACACCTCAATAAACTGATTTCATACAAATAGTACCATATTTAGTCAATGAAGTCAAACAAATGTTCGGATTTCTATTGACTAAGAACAAACGTTCTGTTATTATGATACCACAAAGAACAAACGTTCGGAGGCGCACAAATGAAAAAAAAATATATTTTAAAAAATAAAAGAAGATTCATAATAGCCCTGGCTATAGTAATATCCATATTAAGCAGCATATTCCTTGTAGCAACAACTAAAACAGAAGGGTATTCAGAAGTTGCTTATAAAGAGGTCGTAATATCCAGCGGGGATACCCTGTGGGATATTGTTTGTGAAACCTATGGGAATAACATTGATGTAAGGAAAAAAGTATCAGTTGTAAAAAAAGCGAATGAAATGTTAACGTCCGAGTTATTTGTAGGACAGGTTCTTCTATTACCTGAAGAATAGGATTTTAGGAAATACAATCTATTGCCCATTTTGTTATTTGTTGTATAATTGGGAATAATCACATTAGTATGTGTGAATGGGAGATTATATGACAGGTGGTAACAAAGTGGGTTTTCTAAAAGATATAAAAAACAAAGTTCTTATATATGACGGCTCAAAAGGTTTCATGCTTCAGCTTGCCGGTCTGCCCGCCGGGGATTCTCCCGAAAGCTTTAATTCTTCACATCCTGAAATTGTTTTTAATTTACACAAGGCATATGTGGATGCAGGCTGTGATGTCATTCAGACAAACACATTTACTGGAAATAGAATCATGCTTGAAAAACATGGTTTGGGCGATAAGACAGTAGAATTGAATCGTGCTGGTGCCATAGTCGCTAAAAGAGCTGCCGGCGAAAATGCATATGTCGCAGCCAGCATTGGGCCAACAGGCATGTTGTTCGAACCTTTCGGAAAGCTTACCTTCAGCAGGGCATATGACATATTCAAAGAACAGGTTCTGGCTGTTGCTGACGGTGGAGTTGACATAATAAATTTCGAGACTTTTATTGATATTCTTGAACTAAAGGCTGCCTTGCTTGCTGCAAAGGAAAATACAGACTTACCGGTAATATGCTCAATGGCTTTTGAAAAGAACAAAAGAACTTTGATGGGTACAGAACCCGCGTCCTGTGCAAGGATCCTAAAGTCTTGTGGCGCTGATTTAGTTGGTGCAAACTGTTCCTTCGGTCCGAACCATATGATTGATATCATCGCGGAGATGGCAAAAACAGGTGAGTATCTCAGTGTTAAGCCTAATGCAGGACTTCCGAGGGTGGAAAACGGAAAAACTGTTTATGACCAGTGCGCAGTTGATTTTGCAGATGATCTGATTAAGTATTTTGATTTGAATGTCAGGCTTATCGGCGGGTGCTGCGGCACAACACCTGACTATATTAAAGAGCTTCTTAAAAGAAAGACATTAAGTAAATACTCCGGAGATGTGGATGCCAGACCTTATTTATGTTCTCAATCTTCATCCATACCTGTAACTGATATTTTCAGTATCGGAAAAGTGATTATTACTGACGGAACAGACGAATATGATGCAGCTGATGATATACAGGAAATGGCATATGGTGAAAAGGATGCAATTGAAATAGTATATATAGGTGCAGATGAAAACAGACTTGGGGATATAATCGCCAGGATTCCCGGTATTGGTAAAAAGCCATTGATCATTTCAAGTGACAATGATAAGGCATTAATTAATGCTCTAAGAACATATCCCGGAATTGCCGGAATCAGAAGCGATTTAAAAAACAAATATGGTGCGGTTGTAGTATAAGATTAATTGTCATCACCGGAAGTATCAATCTCAGCATCCTCAAGAAAATCTGAAACCCTGCCGCTTGCATAACTTCTTCCTTCGTCAGTAAACATATCCCTCAGATTCTCTAACAGATTCTTAAAGAAATCCCATATTGCTCCGAAAAAACCTCCGGAACCAGTTGACGCAGACTGGGGTGCCGGTGCAGAAGGCACTGGAGCAGTCAGAGGGGGATTTACCGCTGCATTGAATGATGCGCTTCCGAATACAGAGGTTTTGGTCAATGCATTTGCAACGGCTATTCCCACAGTGGAAATACCTACGCCTGCGGCAACGTCAGCTTGCGTTGAGGGCGAGGGCACATGAGGAGAGGCTTCATGGCCAGAATCATATTCATCTGTTATATAGCCTGTCCCGTAGTATTCCTCTTCTCCGGGAACTTCAAGGTAAATCGTCCAGTCCCACGGATCCCCGTCAACATCCAGATAAAGTGCAATTGCGTTGGTATAAACATAGCCCGTATTAAATCCCAATATGTCGGTTGCTATTTCGATTAAGTCGCCTTCAACTGTCCCGGTGTATTCCGTTACTTGGCCGTTGTGTTCCCAGTGATAATTGAATGAACCGGTAATAAAAGGCAATCCGAACCCCAAAGAAGCCTGATCATAAGTTAAACTCAAATTCAGGACATGAACCGCAGGTCCATAGCTGCTGTCTTCTGGGAACTCAACTGTATATTGCCTGTGAACTTCCTGTCCTGTTGTGAATTCAAACTCCATGAGATTCTGAAGCCTGTGAAAAGGAGGAGCCTCCCCGCTGTCAATATATTCGAAACCATAAGCGTAAAAGGTATTGGGAGAATCAGCAACCAGCTTTGAATTTGCTGCTGTTACATCAGCTGATACCATCGAAAAACATGAGAGTCCGAATACGAAAAGAACTATTAATAATATTGAAGTTATTCGTTTCAAATTTTTTCCGCCTATTTCATTATATCAAGTTACTCTTGGTCAACATTATCGGGAACTATATCCTCTAAGCTTTCTGATAATTTTCCACCTGCATAACTCCTGCCTTCGTCAGTCAGCATATCACGTAGATTAGCAAACAAGCTTTTAAAGAAGTCCTTTATAGCTCCGATAATACCTCCTCCGGAACCTGAACCAGCCATACTAGCAGAGGATGGCTGCGTAGGAATTGCTGATGAGGCAGAAGCTCCTGTACCGGATGCTGCAGCAGGACCTGTACCACCTGTGCCTCCTGAAGGGGCTTGCCCGCCGGGACCCGCTGATGTGGGATCAAAGGAGCCGTTGAATGATGCGTTACCGAATATTGAAGTTTTTGTAAGAGCATTTAAAACTGCTATCCCAATTGTTGAAATCCCCACTCCTGCCGCTACATCAGACTGTTTCCACGGGCTGGGTATATGCGGACGTGATTCATGGCCCATATCTCCGGAATACATTATTAAATCTACATTAGTTTCCGTCATGCAAACCAGTTCGTCATTGGGTGTGTCAAGATACAAAAACCAATTGCTTTGATCCGCATTGGATGGATAAAATTCAAGTACAATCGCTGCTGTTTCAAAATCATTACTAATAAAACCCATATTAGCGGGTAATATTAATATTAAATGTGCCCTCGCTATACCGGTGTATTCAGTAATTTCTCCATCAACTTCACTCCTGTATGTAAAGGTGCCATCAATGAAAAATGAATCAAATGCCACCATCAAATCCTTATTATAAGTCAGGGTCATTGACACTGTATATTCTGCAGGACCACTGGCCTCGTTATCTCCATATGTAGCAGTAAACTCCCTGTAAATCTCTTTGCCGTTGATAAAATCAAATTGCATCAAATTCTGCAGTCGATTTTGCGGGGGATCTATATCCTCACAAATAAAACCAACGGCTTCGAAACGCCTTGGAGCGTCAAATTCATATTCACCCGTATAGTAAGTATCACCCGGTGCTGCAAAGGCAGTGCTTGATATTCCCATTAAGAACACAAATACTAATAAGAAATATGTAATTCTTTTCATATCACACCATCCATCCCATCATCATTGCGAATAATGTAGAAGCTATTACACCAAAGAAGAAAGGCAGTGACTTTTTCCAGTCCCATTTCTTACTGCCGCGTCCGAGGGCATTACCAAGAAGCATCCCGATAAGTGCGAAGCTTGTGCAAATGAATACCTGCACGACACACCAGCCCAATAGCCAATATGTCATTACCATAAGAACACAGAAAGGTATGCTTATCAGCCAGATGTCAATCGGACTCTGATAATTATCTATTTTCAATTCTCCCTTTGCGATAAGCTTCTTGGAAGCTCCAATATAGTAAAGAGTCTGGAAAAGAAATACTATAGAAAAGAAAATGAACGTCAATAGGAATCCTATGAACCAGCTTCTCCTATAACTATCGGCAATTTGCATTCCATTGAAAATGGAGAAAATCGTAATAATGAGACCTATAATCAATAATTTTAGTTTTGGCATTTTAATTTCCTCCTATCCTGCAATCACAATTATTAGTTGCCATGATCCTAGTAATAGGACCCCGGCAAGCGTTGCAAGCAAGGGCGGCATGAACGCCTTGCCTCTACCTAATGTTCTGACACCTGCATATATCGGAAGCAAGGTACATAATAATCCTGAAATTCCGAAAGTTGCTGCAGAGCTATTACCGAACAAGTTGTAAATAAGACCGAGTACAACCGAAAACACCATATATGTATGCGACAGTGCAATCAATGAAACAACCTGATCAAATCTTAGCTCCATTTTGGAACGTGAGAGTATGAAATCAATAATCGCCCCTATGACACCAACCATTATATAGCCGATGATAAAACCGAGAAGGCATATGAATATGACTTTCCATGCTGAGTACATACCCTGCCGGTATCGCTCTATTCCCACCTGAAGGAAAAACAACAGCCAGCCGACGGCAGGAAAAATCAAAAACAGATACCATTTCTGCTTTTCTTTTCGTTTCAATACTCCCGTAGGATTTAAAGCAAATAGGGCGAAATTTTTTACTTTTGTAAAAAAACCGCCGGAAGAACCACTCTTTGTTCCCGTTACAATATTTTTATCCATAATTTATACCCCTGATTTGATATATAAATTATAGCACTTGAGAAAAAACTTTTAAACCTGACTTACAAATTTATCTAAATATTTAAGGGCTGTTATGACAAAGTGGAATGAAAGAGGAGGGGTAATATTCCGGGATATCTTGTCCGGGGTCTTTTTTAACCAAGATTTTAGTGTAAGATATTGAGTCATCCATAAGGAGGAAAAGCGGGTGATTCCTTAAAATCATCCTGATGCACCTCTTTGTTTTATTGACTGGAATATGCTATGAGTGTATACTTATCTAGACTAATCCGCTGACGGGATTCAGTAGTATGTAAATCGTCTTAAGAGAGGCAGTGTATGGTGGGAACTGCCGGCGTACAGCGTATGAATCCACTCCCCGAGGATCCGGTTGATGAAACCGGCCGTACACACGGTTATCGTGTTTGAGAGAATCATTGATTAATTTGGGTGGCACCGCGGAATTATCCGTCCCATAGGGGACGGTTTTTTGTGTATTTTTTTACGGAGGTATAGGTAATGCTGGATATTAACAGAATAAGGGACAAAGCTAGTGAAGTCACTAAAGCGCTGGCGAAAAGAGGAACAGAGATTGATTTTACGGAATTAATCAGCCTTGATGATGCCAGGAAAAAAGCGATTTTTAAGGCTGAACAGATGAAGGCTGAAAGAAACAAGACATCATCAGAAATCCCAAAATTAAAAAGTGAAGGCAAAGACGTATCTGCAACACTGGTGAGAATGAAGGAATTATCAAATTCAATAAAGAAAGCAGAAGCAGCCAAGAATGACTATATAACTCAAATCAGAGAAATACTTGAAGTGCTCCCGAACATACCTGATGATGATGTTCAGCCGGGAGGGCCTGAATGCAATGAGGTTATCAGCACATGGGGCAGCAAGCCTGAATATAATTTTGAGATAAAGAATCATGTGGATATCTGTGAAAGCCTGGGACTCATTGATTATAAAAGGGGAGCTAAGATAGCCGGTAACGGCTTCTGGTTGTATAGGGGCGATGGTGCTTTGCTTGAGTGGGCACTTCTTAACTATTTCGTTGAAGAGCATCTGAAAGACGGCTATGAATTTATATTGCCGCCCCATATCCTCACAGATGAGTGCGGATATACTGCGGGTCAATTCCCTAAGTTTGCCGAGGATGTATTCCATCTGAAGGAAAATGAGGACAAAGGGAGGACTCAGTTTCTTCTTCCGACATCAGAAACAGCCCTCATCAACGTTCATAGGGATGAGATAATTCCTGAGGGGGAACTTCCGAGGAAGTATTTCTCATATACACCTTGTTATAGGAAAGAAGCAGGAAGCTATAGGTCTGAGGAGCGCGGTATGATTCGCGGACATCAATTTAATAAAGTTGAAATGTTCCAATATACAGTACCTGAAAATAGCAATGCGGCATTGGATGAACTAGTAGGTAAGGCCGAGAAGCTGATGCAGGGTCTTGGACTGCATTACAGACTGTCAAGGCTTGCGGCCGGCGATGTTAGTCATTCAATGGCAAAAACATACGATATTGAAGTATGGATACCCAGCATGGGTATATATAAAGAAGTAAGCTCTGCATCAAATGCAAGGGATTATCAGGCACGAAGAGGTCAGATTCGATATAAAAGGACTGACAATGGGAAAAATGAATATATTCATACACTGAATGCATCAGGTTTGGCGACCAGCAGGATTTTTCCGGCTATTGTTGAACAATTTCAAAATAAAGATGGAAGTATTACAATTCCCGATGTTTTAAAAAAATGGATCGGAAAGGACAGAATATCTAATGAATAAAAAAACCACATATGATCACCCTCCAATAAGAGATCTTAAAGAGATGCTGGATGGAGTTGCTGCTAAGTATCCTGACAAAAATGCATTTCTCAGGAAGGTTGACAAAGAGTATAGGGGCATTACTTATAAGCAGTTTCAAAGTGATGTCAATGCATTAGGAACAAAATTCCATGCAATGGGTCTTAAGGATGCATTTATAGGCGTTATTGGTGAGAACCGGTATGAGTGGGCGGCAACATATCTGGCGGTTGCTAACGGTACCGGAGTAGTTGTACCTCTGGATAAAGAGCTGGGGAGCAAAGAATTAATTTATCTTGCAAATGAAGCGAAATTGAAAATGCTGGTGTTTTCCAAGAAGTACAGGGGAAAAATCGCTGAGCTTAAGGAAAACTGTGATTCTCTTGAATTCATGGTATGTATGGATGAGGCCAATGAAGGTGAACTGCCGATCAGTGCATTAATACAGGATGGTATGGATTTAATGAATGTCGGAGCCCGGGATTTTATTGATGCTGTTGTCGATCCTGAAAAACTTAGTATGTTGCTTTTTACTTCAGGCACCACCGGTGTCTCTAAAGGAGTTATGCTAAACCACCGTAATATTGCTACCAACATTGGTGCTAATAAAAGTATTTTAAAAATAACATCAGATGACTCATCATTATCAATTCTCCCGATACACCATACATTTGAATGCACATGCGGTTTCCTGACTATAATTGCTTCAGGCGGAACGATGGCCTTTTGCGAGGGTTTGAAATATATTGCCCAGAACATCAGGGAAACCAAACCGACGATTTTAATAGTAGTTCCATTGATTCTTGAAGGTGTGTATAACAAGATAATGAAAAAAGCTGAGGCTTCATTTCTTAAAAAAATTATTTTTAAAACACTTCTGGCTGTAGGTTCAATTTTGAGCATTGAGGCTAGAAGAAAGCTATTCAGTACCGTTCATGATAGTCTTGGCGGTAGAATACATCATGTTATATGCGGAGCATCAGCACTGAGTCCGCAGATTTCAAAAACCTTTGAACGCATGGGGCTTATAGTCCTGCAGGGATATGGGCTTACCGAGTCTTCGCCCTGTGCAGCCGGTAACAGAGAATTAAACTTTAAACACGGCGCACTTGGATTACCCATGCCGGGAGTTGAGTTGAAAATAGATGAACCGGATGCAGACGGCATCGGTGAGATTCTTATCAAAGGTCCTAATGTCATGATGGGTTATTATAATAATCCAGAGGCAACTGCAGAAGCCATTAAGGACGGCTGGCTCTATTCAGGAGATTATGGCAGGGTTGATAAAGACGGTTTTTATATTATGACTGGTAGAAAAAAGAATCTTATAATTACTAAAACCGGTAAAAATATTTTCCCGGAAGAACTGGAAGAACACCTTAATGACAGCCCATTTATAGTTGAATCTGTCGTTACCGGAAGTGAAAAGGATATAACCAAAGAAGATTTTATCCACGCTCATATCGTACCGAATATTGAGAAAATAAAGGAAAGTTTAAGCGGAAAACTTCCAAGTATTGAAGAGATTAAAAAAGTCATTGGTGAGGAAGTTAAGAAAATTAATAAAAAACTTCCGGTCTTCAAACGCATAAAGAATTTCCATATTAGGGATAAAGAGTTTGAGAAAACCACAACTAAGAAAATAAAACGCCATTCGAAAAGTGATTGACACCAGACGCAGCCCTGCGTTAAACTCTTAAAAAGCAATGAAATCCTGCATACACCCTTGGTTGGGTGTATGCGCGGATTTGGAAAAGCAGGGGTCAGCAGGCATGACATACTATTTTAGCAAAGATAAAAATTTCTATAAGAATACCGACCCGCAGCAGCTTGCTTCGGAATACGGCACACCTCTTTATGTTTATAACGAAGAGATTTTCAGAGCCCGTTGCAGAGAAATGGTAAATCTTGTTCCATATGAGAATTTCAAGGTTACTTATTCCATGAAAGCAAATTCAAACCTAAAGCTTCTAAAGATGGCCCATCAGGAAGGACTTCATGCAGATGCCATGTCGCCGGGTGAGATCTATTTCCTTGAGAAAGCCGGGTTTTCTCCTGATGAGATTTTCTACATCAGTAATAATGTTTCCGATGAGGAGATGAAATTCGCTATTGACAGGAGAATAATGACCAGCGTCGACAGTCTTTCGCAGCTTCGCAGGTATGGGCGGCTTAATCCAGGTGGAAAAGTTTGCGTCAGGTTTAACCCAGGAGTAGGTGCAGGGCATCATGAGAAAGTTGTCACTGCCGGTAAGGCTACGAAATTCGGTGTAAATCAGGACAAGACTGACGAAGTCAAAGTAATATTAAAAAAGTACGGCTTGAAATTGGCCGGTATAAACCAGCATATAGGTTCTCTATTCATGGAAGGAGACAAATATCTTGAGAGTGTTAGGAGCATCCTTGCGACTGCAGCTGAATTCGAAGATATTGAATTTGTTGATTTCGGCGGGGGATTCGGAATACCATATAAGAAGCAGGAAGGCCAGGAACGTCTTGAATTAAAGCAATTCGGCCGGTCATTCGCCTATTTGCTTAATGAGTGGACCGACAGGTATGGCAAGAAAATCATATTCAGGATTGAGCCCGGAAGGTACATTAGCGCTGAATGCTGCATCCTTCTGGGAGATGTTTATGTGCGAAAGAATAATTATGAAAAGACTTTTATCGGAACTGACCTGGGATTCTATGCGCTTGTAAGACCGGTCATGTATGATTCGCATCATGAAGTCGAAGTATACCGCAACGGCAAACTTATCGAAGGCGGGGATACCGAGGTGGCAACTATTGTCGGCAACATCTGCGAAAGCGGGGACATAGTGGCAAAAGAAAGAGAACTTCCTGTCATTGAGGAAGGTGATGTCATCGGCGTAATGGATGCAGGGGCATACGGTTATTCTATGAGTTCTAATTACAATAATAGGCTTCGGCCTGCTGAAGTCCTTATTACAGCTGAGGGTTCAGTGGAACTGATAAGGAGAAGGGACACATTAGAGGACCTTATACGAAACTTTTAAAACCAGGGAGCCTTAAGCTCCCTTTCTTTTTGTTTTCGGCCGGCACCCCTGGTGTTTGGTCGTTTTTTAGATAATGGGAGTGAGAAATAAGTTAAAAGGCAGATGAGATGTCTAAGGTTTGATTTGTATCCTTTATTTATTAGGCGTATAATACAGATGTAATTTCCACAGACTGTTATTAAATTCGGTCAGGGGTGATGAATGTAATGCTGAAGAAAACACTCATGCAGCACAAAGGGGTGTGGGATGTCTTCAGGGAAAACGGCTATAAGGCTTATTTCGTAGGCGGATGTGTCCGGGATGCTCTTTTAGGTAGAACTGCCAAGGACATTGACATTGCTACTGATGCTAAGCCTGAAGATGTCAAAAATCTATTTAAAAACAATTATGATACAGGTTTGAAATTCGGTTCCATAACCGTATCTTACGATGACTATTATTACGATATCACTACCTTTAGGATGGAAAGCGGGTACTCCAATTTACGCCATCCGGACAGCCTTGATTATACAAATGATATAAAACTTGACCTTAAGAGACGCGATTTCTCAGTCAATGCAATGGCTTTTTGCTTCGAAGAAGGCCACATAGATTTATTCAACGGTGTTACAGATCTTAATAAAAAAGTCATAAAGGCTGTAGGAGATCCAAATACTCGTTTCAAGGAAGATGCCCTTAGAATGATGAGGGCTATCCGTTTTGCATGCGAACTAGGCTTTATTATTGATTCGGAAACTTTAAAGGCTATAGAAAAAAACTCCCATGGAATAAAATTCATTTCCAAGGAAAGGGTTTATGCTGAATTTACCAAGGCTGTTTCTTCAATTTATCCTGAAAAATTGATTTACCTCAGGCAATCTGGACTTGGGAGAAAAATACATCCGCTGTTTAAAACATTTGATTATCATAACATTCCTCGTGACCAGGACCTTATCCTGCGGCTGGCATATATGATGAAACGCAAGGAATCAGCTATTAACGTGCTGGAATTTCTAAAGGCAGATAAATTCACAATTTATAATGTCCTGCAGGTATTGGAGGGAAGGGTAAAAATCGCTGAGAACTCTAAATACTGCATTAGAAAACTTATAGCTAACATAGGTATCGCAAATGCGAAGAGGGTTCTTATACTAAAAGGTTATAACATAAGCTTGTATCTGGATATAATCAGGGATAAAGACTGCACGTCGCTGGCTGACATGGCACTGGACGGGACTGACCTTATTACGACGGATGTTGTCAAAGAGGGGATAGATGTCCGTCATATCCTGAACAGACTTCTTGATGAAGTAATGAAGGACCCTTCGAAAAATCGATTCGAAATCCTGCTGCCTCTGGCAAGGCAAATAAAAAAAGAGCTTTAATTAATTTTCACCCAATCATCTGTGGGATGATCGAGTGATTGGACAATATCAGCCAAGTATCCATAGGATAGTTGGTTTTTTTACGTAAATATTTGACAATGACAGAGAAAGATGTATAATTGTATACATACATACAATTAAACGGAAAGAGGATAATATCATGGTGGATGAATTCCATGGCTCATTAAGGGAAAAAGTATTTTTACAGTTAGAAGAGGATATCATCAGCGGCATGTACAAAGCCGGTGAAAAACTAACTGAGAGCATGCTGTCGCAGAAACTGCAGGTCAGCAGGACACCGGTCAGGGAGGCAATCAGGCAGCTTGAGCTTGAAGGCTTGGTGGAGTCAATCCCTAATAAGGCGATAATTGTTACAGGTGTGACCAGTGAAGATATTGAAGATATTTATGAAATTAGGATAGCGATTGAAGGCCTGGCAGCAAGACGTGCAGCCCAGAACATTACTGAGGAAGAATTAGAGCGGCTTAAGGAAATTATAGACCTTCAGGAATTTTACACAATAAAACAGGATATGAAGCAACTTGTAAAAACGGACGGTGATTTTCATGAAACTATATTCCGTGCATCAGGCAGTAAGACTCTTAAGAATATATTGAGTACCTTCCATCACAATCTTAAAAAAGCAAGAAGTGACTCATTCGGAAGGCCGGTAAGGGCTGATTCAGTTCTAAATGAACACAGGGATATATATGAAGCCCTGAAATCAAGGGATAGTATTAAAGCAGAACATTTCATGATAATACATGTTAAAAACGCCAGGAACAGGCTATTAGGAAAGTGAGGCAAAAAAATGAAGTCAAACTATATAATGGAACTCGGCGCACTAGCCAAAAAGAACAATAATATATTGCCCTCATTGTACAATAAATATGAAGTAAAGAGGGGTCTTAGAAACAGCAATGGCACCGGTGTGCTGGTCGGTTTGACCGAAATCGGCGATGTACACGGCTATATAATGGATGAGAATGAAACAGTACCTGTAAACGGAAGATTGAGATACAGGGGCATTGATGTGGATGAAATCTCAAAGGGATTCATCAAGGACGGGCGTTTTGGTTTTGAGGAAGTTATTTACCTGCTGATGTTCGGGGAGCTTCCTGCGAAAGCAGAACTGGATAAATTCAATAATCTGCTTGGCCTTAGCCGTGATCTTCCTGATAATTTCCTCGAAGACATGATTCTTAAGGCTCCGAGTACTGACATAATGAATAAACTGGCAAGAAGTGTGTTGATTCTTTACTCATATGATGAAAACCCCGATGATACAAGTGTTGTTAATATTATCAGGCAGACCACAGAACTGATAGCACGTTTCCCGGCTATGATTGCTTACGGTTATCAGGCTAAAGCATATCACTATATGAATAAAAGCCTTGTAATCCATACTCCTGACCCTGAATTATCTACAGCGGAAAATCTGCTGAAAATGAGCAGGGTGTCAGGTGAATATTCAAAAATCGAAGCTGAATTGCTAGATCTAATGCTTGTCCTTCACGCTGAGCACGGCGGCGGGAATAACTCTGCATTTACAGCCCATGTCGTCTCTTCATCAGGTACAGATATTTACTCAGCGATTGCAGCTGCAGTAGGTTCTTTGAAGGGGCCGAGGCACGGCGGAGCCAACGTTCGCGTCAACAGGATGATGAAAGAACTAAAAACCAATGTTAAAGACTGGTCCAGTGAAAAGGAAGTGTCGGCATACCTTGAAAAAATATTGCGTAAAGACGCCTTTGACAGGAGTGGTTTAATCTACGGCATGGGCCATGCCGTCTATACAAAGTCAGATCCCAGGAGTGTCATATTAAAAGAAAAAGCAGCGGAATTGGCCAAAGCCACTGGAAAAGATGATGAATTCAATCTGTATAAGTCCATTGAAAAACTTGCTCCTGCAGTATTTAAGGAAGTGAAGAGCAATGATAAGGTCCTATGTGCAAATGTTGATTTTTATTCAGGATTCGTTTATGAAATGATGGGAATTCCAAAGGATCTTTTCACACCGTTATTTGCCGCATCAAGGATTGCGGGCTGGTGTTCGCATGTTGCTGAAGAATATATAAATGGTGGCCGTATAATCAGGCCGGCGTATAAAAACATCATTAAAGCCTCTAGTTATATTCCTATGTCTAAAAGATAGAAATACTTTCAAATGTTATTGAAAAAAAGTGCAAATCAGCCCAAGGCTAATTTGCACTTTTTAACAAGTTATCTGACGGATAACTTGTTAAGAATGTGATGTTAATTAAGGATTGCTTCGAGGACATATGTAATAATGTCATCCTCGTCAGTATAAGATCGGTCAGGGATGATGCCTTCTTCAGGAAGTTCAGTACCGTCAGGGGCTATCCATTCAAGGGTAGTAGCCCTGACATAAAAGCCCCTGAGCAACGCTATGCTGGTCTGTCCGACATATTTTCCATAGGTCGGGGTTCCTACGGTGGTGACTCCGTCCAAGGTATATGTAAGCACAGTTATTAACTGTTCCGACGCAGATGCAGTATGACCGTTTTGAAGTATCACAAGATTTTCAAATGCGAGTGTTTTCTCTGATTTAGCCTTAATATCAGTTGTTTTAAGCCGTCTGAATTCCCTGAGCATCACAGTGCCGTCGTCAACAAAATTATCGGCAATCTTAAGAATGACGTTAATATCGCCGCCGCCATTATCCCTGAGGTCGAGGACAAGGTTGTCATATGATTTTATTGTATCAACGGAATTTGTAAAAAAATCCAGGGTCTCATCAGTGAAATTTGTTAAAAGCATATAAACTGTATCAGGTGTTAATTCCTTTATATGGGACTGGGCTGCTTTCTCAGAGCGGCCGGAAGAGTAGGATTCATATTGGGATGGATTATATTGAAATGTGTAATAGTCCCGGCCCGTGGCGTTTATCATATCTGCAACTGCAGTTATGCTCAGATTGTCAAAATATTTTAGGAAATCTCCTTTTGGCTCAACACCGACGTGTTCGTTTATAAGTTCATCAAGTAAATCAGTGTGAAGATAACGCTGGGTCATTAGGGCTTTAAAGCTTATATAATCCCAGTTTAAAAATACGACAGCCCCGAGTACTAGTGAGATCACTAGGAATAATACGGTGGTTATCATGAATATATTTTT
>Ga0233413_10000799_pt1 | contig 14501 bp, 3 predicted proteins | sample Na_anoxic_6_MG_FD_189019 | JGI IMG/M metagenome (GOLD analysis project Ga0233413, IMG submission 189019) | Seawater microbial communities from Saanich Inlet, British Columbia, Canada - Na_anoxic_6_MG | ecosystem: Environmental > Aquatic > Marine > Inlet | place: Canada: British Columbia... | reverse complement strand
AACCCGAAACTAAGCCTAAATCTAAACGTATTCCTGCTAAAAAAGACAGTGCTTTAGAGGTTATGACTGAAATGCGTCAGAAGCTTTTTAAAATACAGAGAGCAAACCCAGGAGGTATAAATATTGGAAGTTTCTATGTTAGACCTATAAAAAACATTTTAGGTAAACCTGATGGATTAGAAGTTATAAGTATATCTACAGGTAAAGTATTAAAAGGAAAATTAGCAGAAAGAGCTAAACTTCAATATACTCTTATACCTGATAACATAAGAACTCAAGTAAGAGCTTTTTTAGATAGCGAAAACTCTGTTGAGTTGCTTGAACTTATAGAGACATACACTCAAGAGTTAATAACTCAAGAAACTTCAAAAGAAAATGTATCAGAAGATGATGCAATATTAGAAGCTCTTCAAGGTCAAAAATTTAAAGAAGGTCAAGAGATAGAGCAGCTATCAGATGTGAATAAAAAACAATGGATAGATAATAAAAACGGCAATAAATTAGACCAATTCGTATTATGGTTAAAAGAAGAATACGAGATATTATCAAACATAGAAGAAGATGTTTTAATTCAGATGGTCAAAGAAACAATCCTAGCTAACCCCAAAGGAACTCAGGTTTCTATTAAAATGAATAAAGCTATAGATGAATCTGAGTTAATAGATTTAAGAAAAGAATTTGAACGAATCTCTGGCTTGTCTTTAAATGCAGGAACTTCTACTGATTTAACCAATAGAAATATTTATGATGCTATAATGGCTGAGTTAGCCAATATGCATTATGTTATGACACCAAATCAACAGGGAGATGAATATGTTGTTAGAGAGTTTGAAGAAGCTTACAATTTAGATATACCTGAAAACGAAATAGAAAATTATGAACAAGACGATACGAGTGAACAGCAAGGAGGAACTGATGTTCAACCTGAAACTGATACAGAGGAAGAAGTTCCTTCTGAACCTGCAGAAACTACAGAAACAACAGAAAAAGAAACAACCGAAGAAGGAGAAGTTCTTGACAGCGAAACAGACGTAGAAGAAACGGGTGATGAGTTGCTTGAATTTATGAAAGAACTAGATGGTGATATATTTGAGCAAGAATCAGAAAGTACTGAGGATGAAGGAGTAGAAGATGGCGGTATTGAAATAGATGCTGAAACAAAAGCTATTTTAGAGGCTCTTGGGAAGAAGCATAAAAAAGGCAGGATTGGTTATCAAACTCAAATTTCAGAAGACCCCGAATTGTTTGAAGAAATCTATAAACAGATTGCAAAGATATTTCCAAGACTAGATATTAAGTTTGCTAAAAAGCTAATAGATGAAAATGGCATTGAAGTATTAGGTGCTATAAAAGAGTTTGAAGTTTTAATTAACGAAAATAAAGCTACTCAAGACACTCTTGTTCACGAAGCAGGACATAAATATTTTCCTTTTCTTGCAGGAACTAATCTATACAAAGATTTAATAAGCTCAATTAAAGACACTCAATACCATAAAGATGTACTAGCGTCAGGATATAAAGTAGATGAAGCCTTAGAAGAAGCTGTAATGAATCTTATAGCAACAAAAAGTGTAGATGAAATAAAAAACAAAGTAGGTAAAAAGAAGTTTGCTAAAATTAAATCATTAATTAAAAGATATTGGAATAAATTAAAAAACATATTAGGCTTAGCTAGCGTAGAAGATATGGCTCAAATAGTAGCTTCTAAGGTAGCTTACGGAAGAAAGCCAATATTATCTTCAGGAGTATCTATTACTCAAACAAAACATAGTAAACAATTTACTCAAGATGATTTCGGTAATCTAAATCTAATTAGAGATGCATACCAAATAACTGCATTAAATTTAGTTAAAAAAGGTCGTAAATTTAAAGTAAAAGATGTTGGCAAGTCTTTTAGAAACAACCTTGCATTCATAATGAAAAGTGCAGACTTCACTCCATTAGCTGCAAAAAACTTTATTGAAAATGAATATACAGAGATTATCAAGAAGTATATGGATAAACTTACAGGCAATCATTCGTCTGTATTTGCTGAAGATGAAATTGAAGCTGCTATAAATAGCATAGCGAGCGATATTCTTTATGATGAAGATTCAGAAACAGCTAACGCACAAGAAGCTGTTAGTATGGGTTTTGAAAGTTCAAAATTATCTAAAAATGTATCTTTCGTAATTGAAGGACTTACTGACATTGAGGGTAATTCTATGGATAGAAATAAAATATTTAACATAGCTATTGCTGTAGGAGCTATGACAAGTGATGCAGATGAATTCTTAGACAATTTAAAGCTGTTTACTAAGACATTATCTGATTACGACCAATCTATAGCTAAAAGTCTACATCACGCCTTAGAGAGCTTGCCTGAAGGTATTAAAAAGCCAATTATTAGAAGTTTATTTAGTATTGATGCAATACCTAGTTATTCTTTAAGACTTTTTAAAAACGCAGATGGTGTAACAGTAGACTATTTAGATGTATCAACAAGACCTATTTCAGCTATAGAAGTTAAACGTTTTGTTAATTCAAGAATTAGAAATAAACGATACCTAAGTTACAGGAGAGGTGAACAATCTCGAAGTGACAGGAAAAGAAAAGTAAATGAGTTAAATAAACTAAACTCAGGCTTGTGGTCTGCTTCACAAAGAGGTGTAGATGAGTACAACATAGGAACTAAATCATCTCGAAAAATGATTTCTGTTAGAAATGCTCAAGCTAAAATTGAAAGTTTAATTAAAGAATTAATGGGTGTGGGCATTAAACCTGTTCACTTCTTATCTAAAGTTTCTGATGATTTTGATATTTTAGGAGAATTTGACCAAAACGAAGAATATAAAAAAGCAATTTCTGATTATACAGGTTTTGTTAGAATGTTTATTGGTCAAGAACAAGAGTTAGATTCTAAATTAGAGGAACAAGGAGAGTTGACTAAGCTTGACTTTGTTAGGTATCTTACGGGCGATTTTATGGCTGAATCATCTAACGAGTTTACTTCAAGCATTAATAAATCTATTCAAAAGGTTTCTGACAATATATCTACAAGAATGACAGCTAAAAGGCAAAGCCTTGATGTAGTCGGTCATCAAATAGCTAATGATACTGTTGGAGGTTGGGCAAGTAAGTTTTTTAGAACTATAGGAATAGTCGGACTAGATGAGGAATTTACTAATCACCCTGTTTTTAATATATTTTCAAATGCTGAAGGAGTATTTTCTATATATAAAAACTTGTACTCTGCTTTAGGCAAAATAAAAGAGCCTATTGTTGGTAAGTTTGATGGGATTAGAGACCAAAGTAATCATCAAGGAAAAAAATATAAAGATTTATACGAAGAAGATGTAACTCTTTATAACTTTTTAGAGTTTGCTTCTCACTTAGGGAGGTGGAATTCAGGACAAAAAGGGAAAACACAAACAGTAAAATACTACAATCAATCTTTAGGTTTATTAGCTGATAGAGATTTTCAATTAATGATTAAAGCTCCTGTATTTGATACTATTTGGGCAAAAGCTGCAATTAAAAAAATAGAAGAATCTTATAAAGGCACTGATGTTGAAGCAGCAATGGGTGGATACATACCAAGTTTAGCCGCAGCTCAGCAATCTATTGATTATATAATAGATTCTTTAGAAAACGAATCATTAAATAGAACAACTACATTAGATGAAACCATACATCCTGATGATATGTATGCTGTTATTGAGCAATATGTTCATAATGATATGTTTAATAGATGGACATTAGCTAATATGATTGCAGGTGATTTAACTAAATTTAAAAGTGAAGAAGAAATCACAAAACGTCTTGCAGGCTCTACGTCACCGCAGAGTACAGTTGTTCAAGAAGACGAAATGGATGTTTATGTTGTTGATGATTATGTTGTTGATGGTAGATTAGACCCACAAACGGGTGAGCAAATGGATGATACGGAAGTTTCTGATGGAGCTGTTTACTATAATGACATTATAAGTCATAGTATTGTTCGTTCAGGAGGTGCTGTAGAGCAGTTTGGAAACACCTTTAAACCCATTGTATATACATCAACTCCTGATGGTAATTTTACATATATTAAACAAGGTGGTTTTGGGTTCAATGTAGGAAAGAACTATTTAAGTTCTATGACTGATGAACAGATTGAGCAAATTAATGACCCTGTAAAAAAGTCTATTGCTAAAATACTAAAACGAACTAATGAGCAAGGGAAACCTGCTATGATAGTTTTTAGAAGCGCTATTAAATCTAATCAAAAAGAAATTAAAGGTTACAAAAACATTAAAGAGTTAATGGATACTGTAACTGATTTAGAAAACAACGGGAAAAACATATCTAGTCTTGTTCCTAGTATGAAACTTCCTAAGAATGCATTAGCTGTTCAGCTTAATATGCATAAAAAAGTTTCAAATAAGCCTGTTGATATGGCTTTTGGTACTCAGATGAGGGGTATTATATCTTCATTTTCTAATCAATCACAACAAGATGAATGGGAAAGTTTGTTTTCTAAATTAGTAATAAGAAATTATGTTGACAAAGTAGAAGGTCGTAAAGTATTTAAAGGAGCTAAAAAAATAATAGATTCTTTAGAAAACTTCTCTGCTTCTCAAAAAGGAACAACAGGAGGAAAGATACTTCATTTTCTAAAAAACAATTTAGAGTACCTAAATGACGATGTAACTTTTGACCACTATGACATCTCGTTAAAAGTTCAAAATTCTATTGCTAATAAAATAAACAAATTAGCAGGAAGAACAAGAGTTAATGGGGCTGAATTAATGCAATCTCCTGATTTAAGTGGTAAGCTTAAAGATATGTGGGAAGAAAATGGTAATCCTTATGGGGAAGTAAGAGTTCCAAGAGGATTTGCTAAAATAGGTGATGTAATTGTAGGATATAGAATACCTACATCTTCTCACGTTAACTTGATGGTAGCTAAAGTGGTTGGCTATGTAGAGCAAGGAAGCAATCGTATTGATATGCCTAAAAATTGGGTTAAGCGTTCAGATTCCGACCACGATGGAGATAAGGTATTTGTTTGGAAAAGAGATTCTAAAAATATACCTGAACAAAAATTATTTGATTTTGCAGAAGAATTACTAACAGACCCTTCAGTAAGAGGCAGATTTGATAATGATTTGGATGTTCAAAAGGCTCACGTTTGGATTGACAATGCTCACAAAAACCTAGGAATTCAAAGTCCTTTAGTTAAATTAAAAAAAGGATGGGGTCTAAAGAAGGGATTACCTATGAGTTCTGTAGTTGGCTATATGAAAGCTGCTGCATCTGTTAAGCATTCCGCTAAGCTAATTGGCATTATGGCAACAACAAGTAAAATGGTAAATTACTTAAGCACATCAGGAATAGAGCTAGAAAAAACATTAAAAATGTTTGGAAAGGAACTAGACAATGGAAATGGAAAAAAAGTTACTAATAAAAATATTGATGACATAGCTATTGTTCTTCAGTTAATGTTAGATAATGCTAAATACCTTACATCAGGTTATACGGGGATTACTGTTAATAACGCAGGTATTGCAACAACTATGATGATGTTTGGACACGAAATGGAAGATGTATTTTCGTTTATGTTGACAGAGCCTATTGCTGAAATATCAAGACTTATTGAAAAAAACAAAAACTCTATATTTTTCAAAAAATCTTTTAAAGACGATGCGGCAATAATAAATGAAGTAGCTCTTAGGTATGAAAATAAAACATACAACATTAAAGGAGTTAATGTAAGCGCTAAAAGTTTAATAAGTAACTATGAAAAAGCTGCTGATGTTTCAAAGTTACTGTCTAACTTTAGAAGTGTTATACAATTAGATAGAGGCGTACCTAAAGATGTGTCTTCTTTTATAGAAATTTACGAGAGTTTTGCAAGAATTAAATTAGAGTTAGATTTACACGACAAGGGGGTTAATAAAATAGATGTAATAGGTATTAATCATTTCTTAACAAGACCTATTATAAAAGTTTATGAAAAATTATTAAAAGCTGAAGCTAAGCAGTTTAATCAATATTTTTCATCAATGTCAGTTGACCCTGAAACTATTAAAGAGTTTTCAAGAACTCTAAAAAGTTTTAGGGGAATAAACACAAGTGATAGAGCAAGTGCATTTCAAAGAGGGTATACAGAGGCTTTAGCTGAAGCTATATTTTTAGAAAACGATTATGTTGATTCAGAGTCAGTAGCGGCTGAAGTGTTGGCGTTAACTGACAGAATTATGGATTATAAGTATTCATCTTCTGAAAACGCTCTTGGTTTAGAGTTTTGGGCAAATTTAGACCCTGACCTTACTGCTCTTAAGTTGAATATGAACAAAGGAATGGCTGTTCCCGATATAGAAGTAGACAAATACCAAGATTTTGATTACGACCAACTTAATAGTCAATGGCGTAAATTACCACAACATCAAAAAGATGACCTTGTTAAATTTGCTGTATTAACTAAGGGTTTTACGGGAAACAATACTATAGCAGCATTGTTAGGTGATGAGGTATGGTCTAAATATTTTAACAACAAGTCTAAATACGATAAAGCTGATGAAAATTTAATGAGAGATGTTGCTGCTAAAATGCACGAATCTCTTATAAACATAGAAAAAAGTGATTTAAGTGAAGAAAACTTAAATGGAGTAGAGAGTGGTCGTACAATAACTTTTCAAAAAGTTGGCAACAAAGTATATATTCCACCTAAGTTTTTTAAGATGGAAGGTATTATTTACGAAAGTTCTGCTGAAAAAACTAAAACAAACAAAACTACAGGCAGGTTTGTAGCTACTGCTTTTTACAGAATTAAACCTTCTTTTGAAATAACATTAGAAGATGGAAAAGTAATTAACACTATTAATTTTCAATCTACAAACATTGCAGGAAATCCTTCATTGGAATTAAAATATAATCAAGCTGAATCTCTATCAAAAGATTATTTTGAAAAATATTCTATTAACCCTGAGATGGATTCAGAACTAGACGTACTTGACGAGATGTTAAATAACTTTGACAGTAATGAATCTCCTGAAAAAAACACCGAAAACAAAACAGGAATTGACGACACATTAAACGAATTAGGTTTAGATTTTCAATTTAATGACAAAGAGTCTACAGACAATCACAAATCTGTACAAAGAATCTTTAGAAGATTAGGAAGAAAACACAAGGTAGCTACAAGCATTATAAATGACCCTGAATTAAAAGTAGCAGGTTGGTATGACCACGATAAAAACGTAGCTGTAATTAATCTTGCTTATGTAAAAGGTGATACTGCTTTTCACGAAATTATACATCCATTTACTAAGGCTATTAAGGATTCTAATAGACCATTGTATGATAGTTTGGTTGATGAATTAAAAAGAACTCCTGAAGGAAAGAAAATAATTCAAGAAATAAAAAATAAGTATAAAGGATATACTGAAGAGCAAGTAATGATGGAGGCTGTCAACGAAGCTATTGGTAGACAAGCTGAAATTAATTCAAACAACCTTTTAACTAGAATTAAAATGTTTCTTAAAGAAGCATTAATGTTCTTAAAAGATTTATTTTCAGTAGAAGTTAATGCTTTAATGCCTAAAGATATTAAGCCTAGTACTAATATAGCTCAATTGGCAAACGCTATTGTAAACGATAAAATATCTCTTGATGGAAAAATAGAAATACAAGCTCGTAAAAGAATAGCATCAAAGATGGTGTCGCTTAAAAACAAGCTCTCTAAAGGCTTTAAAGTAGACCACGCTAACAATATAGTTGGTAAGAAAAAAAGAGCTATTAGAGAGAACTTAGCTAAACAAGGTTTAATGCTTAATCATAATTTTATTATTTACGATAGTAATAATATGAAAACTGATTACATTGTTAAGTTTAGAATACCTGAATCACTAGGAAACACTTGGATTGGTGCAGTTCAAAATGCTTATCCTAACGCTTCTGTTGTAGGAGCTTCTGTTGATTCAGACATATATGGGTATAACAAGCTATACGTAGACTTAGGTAATGGAGAAACAGTTGTTGCTTATAAACACAATGGAGATGTAGAATTTAATGCTAAAAATGCTTTTAAAGCTAATGTAATGCTGCAAGCGGCTTCTTCAACCAAAAAGAAAGGCAAAATTTCAGAAGAAAACATATTTTCAGGCGCAGATATTAACGTAAAAGAAACTGGCTACATTAAAGTAGATGAAAAAGATTACGCTCATAGCTTAAAAACTATGTTGCTTGTTAAATTAGACAAGGAAGGAATCAGTAAAGATGATGACTTTGCAAAAGCTTTTGGCTCAGGTAATGCTCAAACTCTTTATGAAAGACAATTAATTGACACTACAGATAGTTTAATCAATGATGTTGTTTCTCAATACCAAAACGCAACAAGTGAAAATGCTCACCATAAAGATATGTCAGCGCTATTAGACATTAAAGAATTATATAGAAAATTAAAAGAAAAAGACAGCGTAGTTAGAAAGCTTGACGATGATGGAACAGGTTTATTAGAGTACAGAAACAATCTTATTATTCTTTATGACCTAATTAGAGGTCAAAAAAACAGAATGGATTACGAGTATCTATATGGTTACGGCAATAACGTTTTAGATATATACGATAGTTTATTAAATCTACACGCAATAACTAGATATAGAAAGGAAAATAAAAACAGATTTATTAGTACTGATGAATCAGGTGATACTATTCACACAACAAACGTGAATAAAATAACAGCAAAAGCTGTCGTAGACATATTTATTAACAAGAAAAAAAGAGCTGATTTTTTAAATAGATATAAGATACTTAAACCTTTTAAATATTTAATGGATTTAGCTAGCAAAGTTAGTAATGACGTTCCAAATCTTAATTACAAGTACAATCAATTGTTGCCTAACACATTTGCTAACATATTAACAGGAAACGTTAATGATGTAATTCATACTCTTCTTTATAATTCTCCAAATAACGGAGAAGAAAGAGCTATTCTTTTTGAGGAAGAAATGGATAAGGCTCTTGAAGCTATTATTGGCAAGGAAAAAATGCAAAAAATAGCTAACACTATGTCTACTGTTACAGGTAGAAAGGAATCAGATATGAAATTCATACCTGTATCTCGTATAAATAAATACGGTAAAGAAGAAATAGTTGCTACTATGCCTAAAATGAGAGCCTTGATGCTTTATAAAATTCTTAACCAAGCAGACTTATTTGCAAGAATGTATCCTACAGACACATCAGTACAGAAATTTAAAATAGGAAATACTGATGGAACAATGGATGGTAAAAAACCAAAGTATTCAAAAGGTTTTAAATTTTCTTTAAATAAAAGAGATGCTACAAAATGGATGAAATCTTTTGAAGAGCAGCATAAAGATTTGATGCAAGTGAGTGACGCTTTAGATAATATGTTTAAAGAGTCAAGAAAAAAGCTAAATCCTATGTTTAAAAAGATTAACGGGATAAATATGCATAATGTCAAGAACTATTTCCCATTATTGACAGGAGAAGCATCTAGGGGGATGTACGGAACGCAACAGCTTGACCAATCTATGACACTAGACTTTGGTGCTCTTTTTGAAAGAAGCAGCTCTTATATAGGTAAAAGTGTTAGGATTGAAGATGCATTAGAAGTTGTTAGAAATCATAGAATGAAATCAGCTAATTATTATGCTTACGCTAATGATATAACTAATCTTTATAAATTGTCTGATTCTATTAAAAGAACTTATCAAGATTCTGATAATGATTTAACTTCGGATGAAAGAGATGAACTTCACAATATAGAAAGATATATTGCTGAATTCGCTTCAGGGTTGAATAACTACAGAGCAATTTTAGGTATGACAGACAAGCAGTTTCAATTACAAATGCAAAAATTCTTAAATAACTTTCAAGTAGCTGTTTTGGGATTAAACCCTTGGGTTATGTTTAAGCAGCCTGTATCAATGCTTGCATCAGTTCCTGAATTAGGAGATTTTGATATTTTTAGCGGAGAGTATCTTGCTCCTGCATTTAAAATGTTAGGAACAAGTATGTCAAAAGTTCAACTTAATCCAAAGGATATGAAGTTTGGAGAACTTGATTTAAATAATCCAATTATTATAGAAATGATGGATTTAATGCCAATCATAAAACAAAGGTTTAAAGGTTATATAGACCGAGAAATGGGAGAGTTTACTCAAGCTAAAGAAAATCCTTATGCTAAAGCAGGTAAAAAAACTAAAATTCCATTCTTAGGAGAACTTGACACAAGTATGTTTCTTGAAGGAATTAGAATATTTGATGCTGCTACTGTAACTGCTATATACTTAAAAGTTAAAAGTGATGTATATGGGGAAATGGAAATGGCTACTCTTCCTGAAAAGCAGAAAGAAATAAAGAAAAGAGTTACTAATATAATCAACAAGACACAACCTACTTATGGTATGGTTAATAGAACGAATTTTGGCAGAACTACAGACCCATTATTTAGACTATTTACATTATTTTCAACTCAAAGAGCCAAGAATTTAAACATACTTATAGATACTATGAATGCAGTAGCTTTAGACCCTACTGAAGAACATAAAATGAAATTAAAATTAGCTTTACTTTCAGTTGGCTTGTTAAGCTCTTTAAGTATTGCTTCTATAAATATGATGAGGTCTTTCCTTTATGGTGGATGGGATGACGAAAAATGGGCTCAAACTATGGCTAAAGATATGTTTGCCGACACTTTGGGTACATTTATTGGTAGTGCTTATGGTGGGGGTACAGTATTTGAGCCTATTAAAAATTATGTTTTACAGAGACCCTATGGTCAGTCAATAGAACATCCTGTATTACAATCTTTCGGTCAAGGCTTAAAAGGTGTTGGTCAAGTGGGAACAGGCAAATTTGGCAGTGGACTCTATAACATAACAAACACTGCTTTTAAAACTTTTGGATTACCAACAACTCCTTTAACTGTAGGAAAGAAAGTGTCAGGAGGTATTAGTTCTTTAGTTAGCAGTGAAGAATGAAACGTAAAATAACTATATTTGTATAACTAAAAAATTATTATTATAATGGCTTTAAGTCCTAATTTTACATTCGCTCAGAGTGCTGATTGCAAAACACTGACGTTTACAGAAACAACAGGTGATGGCGCAGGTGGCTATCTTGACTCAGGAAATATTGATATTACTGCTGTAACAAATACAATCTTGGTTATAAAATTTCCCGATGGAGTTACAAAAGATATTCATAAAGACTATTTACCAACACAATTAACTAATCCTAACGGAACTGTAGATTATCTTGCTACAGATTTAGGTTACTCTCAAATACCTAGTGGTGTTTTTGATATTACATTTAAAGTATATTCAACATCTACTATTTCAAGCAATATTGCTGTAGGCGCAGAATACATAGTAACAGGCGTAGGTGCTCAGATAATTTATAATAACATAACCTATAATGAAAATGAAAGATTTATTGGCATTAGTGGTTATGCTTACTACACTGAAATAGTTGCTGCTGATGTAAACATATTAGAAGCAGAAAAACAATGTAGTATTTTACTTTATTGCGGAGTTAGAACCTGTCTTAAGAAACTAATGCTTCAATCTTGTGGCAATTGCAATTGTGATACAGACCTTAAAGAAGCATTAACAGAATTGGTAGTTGATTTCAACGCTGCTCAACTAGCCTTCACTGAAGCTAATTATTCTTGTGCAAACAAGACTATATTACGACTAGAGAAACAATGTAGCGGTATTTGTAACGATTGTGGTTGTTAATTATGGCAAGTATTGGAAGTACAGCATTAAAAGTAGCTTTAGAAAAGCAAATGTCGGATTTAATCTGCATTAAGCATACTCGCTTATGCCTTGGTAAATGCGTAAATCAAATAAGTAGAGATTTAAAAATAGCTTACAGTTTTTGGACAATGACAGACCAATGTGAATTAACTGATGATGAGATTAATTGCATTGTTAATGAGCTAAGAACTGTATGTGATTTTCAAATTACTCAGAATACAGATGTGCCCGTTATCGAAGTTCCTTTACAAAATCCAACATCTCCTATAGATGTAAATGAAGGAGAGCCAACAGAAGAAACAGCAATAGTATATACTTCAGCTACCGCTTACTCTAATCAAGAATCCTTAGAATGGATGATTAACATAGCAGGAATTGGAGGTCAATACGTAGGAGCTACATCTCTCAAGGTTAAAAGTCTTTCTATTAACAACCAAGAGTTTGTTCAAGTAGGTAGTGAGCCAACAATAGATTTAACTTTTAACAATGTAGCTGACCCTGTATCAGGTTTTGATTCAGGATTGAATTGGATTCCTGCTACAAATGCACTTTACGGGTATACATATACAGATTTTGTAGAAGAATTAAACAAAATTTTCACAAATCTCGGTATTTCTGTATTAAAAGCTCAAGTGATGACAAAAGACGAAGGAATTACTTGTATTAACTATGGAGTTAATCATATTAGAAGGAAAGACATAGGAGGTTGGTTTTTATTAAAAACTGATGACGTTCTTAGGTACGGCATAGAAGTAGAAAGTATGTTTGATACAGACACTTTTGTTTATGAAATTGACCTCGCTTATCAAAGTTGGTATCACTCTGCTCCCTTTGCAAGGTATTCAGGAAAAAATTATCAAACTATATATCATCCTGATTTTCCTGCTGACCCTATAAATAGACCTTATGCAGATAATCCTTGGAAGTGGTATGGTTCAAGTAACGGAACAGGTACAACTTGCTTAGATTATATTTGGTGGGGTACAACAGACCCAATAGGAACTCCTTGGAATGTTGTAAACAACTTAGTAATAGAATAGTGATTTCAATTAAAGAAGATACAGTCTTAAGAAAAGGTAGAGTTAGACCCAATAGAGGTATTACAAAAGGCTTTAGTTTTCTTCCTAATGAAGTTCAAGAAAGATTTAAAGAAGCTAAAAAACTTGTTAAAGAATTAGCTATCGAAGATGATAAAGTTTCTGTTTATGTTTATGGTAGTTACCATTGGGGTTGGTATGATAGTGAATCTGATATAGATGTCATTATAGAAAAGCAACCTGTCTATTTTAATCCGCAAGAATTTGCTGAATACTTTTCTGAAAAAAAGGGATTTGAATGTCAAATTAATATGATGAAAAAAGAAAGTATAATAAAACATAAACTTATTGAAATAAAATAGTTATGAGTGACTTTATAGTAAACCCTCCTGCGGCAAATTGCCCTGCGCCCACGCCCAATACAGGTGCTTCAGTTACTAGTGCGATAACATATGATGGTTCTGCTTTGAGCTGCGCTGTTATTCAAGGTGGTAGTGTTTGGAATATGAATCAAGTGCTGACAAGCATTAATCAATCTATTTGTGATTTTCAAACTCAGCTAGCAACATATTCAAATCAATTTACTAGTATAACTGCAGATGTATATAATATAAATAACTCTTTAAGCGCTCTTAATGCTCTTGATATATCTCTTGGTGAAATTAACGGAACTTGTCTTGCATTAGGTTCAACAGTTTCTTCAGCAATACAAGCTATTGAACTTCAAGTATGTTCCAACTTGACTTCCATTGGAGCTTTTAGCATTGATGGATTTGCTACTATTCAACAATTAGAACTTTGCTGCAATACTTCTGAAGTAGGTGGTGTAAAACAAGATTTTAGAGCTTACGGAAATAAAGAATTTGGTTATATCTCATCTAACCTTTTAGTTTCTTCATTAGAAGGAGGAACTGCTGCGGTTACAAAATCCGTAGATAGAGATGATAACACAATAGTCTTAGACGCTTCTAAAGATAACTACATCTATGTTGATGGATTAGATTTACTTACTACTGATGGGTTTAAAAAGAAGGTTGTAAATTTCGGAGACCCTACTCCTGCTTTTACACAAGACGAAGTTGTTTTATACAAAGTTACAACAGACGCTGTAAATGTAACAGCTACTGAAGATTTAAGAAATTTTAATTATTTACCTGCAGGTTTACTTTTTGGAGAGATTAAGGCTGAAAATTTACCATCAGGTGCTGTTACTTCTAGTAAGTTGTCACTAGATGCTAAATTAGATTACTTGGCTGATTATTCAATTGCATACAATAATCGCTCTTTAGTCGATAAAGAGTATGTTGACAATCTAGTAAGTGCTTCAGCTCAAATATGGTCTACTTCAGGTAATGATATTTATTGGGATGACTTAGGTTCAGGTGGAGGTGTTTACATTAAATCAGGAGGCTTGTTATCAGGGTCTGATTTCACTATAAATGGTGTTTTTGGTCTTGTAGATGGGTCTGAAGCTTTAGGTTATGTTCTCACTACCGATGCAAATGGCTTAGCTTCTTGGCAAGAATCTGCAAATTCAATAAACATACTTGATGAAGGTATTAGTGCTGAAGCAAATATTAGTTCTATTGATTTTGTCGGAGCAGGTGTTACTGCTGTCGGAGATACATTTGGTGGAGTTACTGTAACTATAACAGGAGCTGTTTCTTCTCTTGACGACTTGTCGGATGTGAGTGTTGCCGCAGCAGCAGCAAAT
>Ga0233413_10000796_pt1 | contig 14524 bp, 11 predicted proteins | sample Na_anoxic_6_MG_FD_189019 | JGI IMG/M metagenome (GOLD analysis project Ga0233413, IMG submission 189019) | Seawater microbial communities from Saanich Inlet, British Columbia, Canada - Na_anoxic_6_MG | ecosystem: Environmental > Aquatic > Marine > Inlet | place: Canada: British Columbia... | reverse complement strand
TATTGTCATTCCGGCGAAAGCCGGAATCCAGGTGGGTACTGGATGCCGGATCAAGTCCGGCATGACGGAGTTAGACTATTTAGTTGCCAGGTTAATATAGTGCACATCAACCACCCTGTTGACAATGAGATTTACTGACTCTATGATAAATACCGCCCTTCTTGATAACTCTAAGGGCGTAAAAATTATCTAAGCACAAATTTAATAAGCTCGAAAAAAATTGTGATCCCGGACCCTGATTCGGGACAGAATGAAAAAACATCGTGTTTTTCAGTTTTTACGAGTTCATCACTTTTGAATTATATTAAATGGCTGGAAAATGAAATTATTGATCTGCCTGTTAGGGCTTGTGCTCATAGTAGAAGGTCTCCCTTATTTTGCATTTCCTGATAAAATGAAAAAATGGATGTCAACCATCAAAGAGATACCGGATTCAAATCTCAGGATTATGGGGCTCTTTGCGGTTATATCAGGGTTGCTGATAACATACCTTTTCAGGGAATAAAAGCATTTGACTTTAAAGTCGGCCTTGTTTAAATTGAAGGGTTTAATATATTCATATCATTTTAGTGCTTTGAAAACAGCAACTATTTTACCTTGTTTTTTAAAACACTAAATTGTTACAAATGTCTCCAATGTTTGATATTAAGGATTATGATTATGATTTACCTGCGAAGTTGATTGCGCAGGAGCCGGCTTCAATACGCGATCATTCACGTCTGCTTGTTGTAGATCGTCAGAAACAATCAATTTCAGGCAGTCATTTTTTTGAGCTTCCCACGCTGCTCAGGCCTGGTGACCTCTTAGTCGTGAATGATACCAGGGTTGTTCCTGCAAGGCTTTTCGGCAGGAAGGAAAGCGGAGGCAGAATTGAGATACTGGTGCTGGAACATCCTGATTCAACAGATAAAGATCCGTCACCGCGCACATGCCTGCTGAAGTCTTCCAAACGCCCTAAAAACGGCAGTTTACTGTTTTTTGACTCAGGTGTTTCAGGGCAGGTGACCGAAGTTCTGGACAATGGTCTTTTAAAAATAAAGTTTATGGGCAATCGCTCTATTGACTTTCTGCTTGAAGATAAAGGACATATGCCTTTGCCCCCTTATATTAAGCGAGGGAAGGGAAGTACATACTCAAAGCTTGACAAGGAGCGATACCAGACAGTCTATTCAAAAAAGAAGGGTGCTGTGGCCGCACCCACGGCTGGTCTTCACTTTACGGAATATCTAATCGAAAAGCTGAGGAAAGCAGGAATTTCCTTAGTCCCCCTGACTCTTCATGTGGGATATGGGACCTTCCGCCCGGTCCGGACAAAGGATATCAGAAAACATAATTTAGGTGAGGAATTATACTTTATAAAACCAGAGACTGCCAGGGCCATAGAACAGACCAAAGAAAAAGGCGGAAGAGTAATTGCAGTTGGGACTACTGCAGTGAGGGCCCTGGAAACAGCAACAAGCCCTGACACTTCAGTACTGCCGGGTGAAGGGAAGACTGATCTTTTAATCACCCCGGGGTTTTCATTTAATGTCGTGGATGCCATAATAACCAACTTTCACCTGCCGAAGAGTTCCTTACTCTTTCTTGTATGTGCCTTTGCGGGTCTTGAATTGACAAGAAAGGCCTACAGGTTGGCTGTCGGAAAAGAATACAGGTTTTACAGCTATGGGGATGCGATGTTGATATTATAAGCTTGCTCCCATATACTGAATGCTAACAAAATACCGTCTCAAACCAACGAATTGATTGAGATGACACCCCATTGTTTGAGGCAGCATGATACTGGACTTAATTGGATTTCAACATACTTCACAGATCTTCTGAATGCAGGGCCAGGGTTGGTAATGTCAAAACCCCCCATGGGAATTTTGAAACACCGGTTTTTATGCCGGTAGGTACCCAGGGCTCAGTAAAGGCGGTTTCACCTCAAGATTTAGATGATACGAACGTCAAAATTATTTTGGCAAACACTTACCATCTTTATCTGCGGCCCGGCCATAAGGTTATTGAGCGACTGGGCGGCTTACATCAGTTTATGAACTGGTCCGGGCCGATCCTGACAGATAGCGGCGGGTTTCAGGTTTACAGCCTGTCGAATCTGAGGACATTATCCGAAGATGGAGTGACGTTTCGATCTCATTTGGATGGATCACAGCATTTCATTGGCCCGGAAGAGGCCATAAAAATTCAAGAGTCTTTAGGTGGAGATATTATTATGACCCTTGATGAATGCGTACCATATCCGTCTGATTACGAGTATGTTCTGAATTCCGTAAAGCTGACAAGTCTATGGGCCCGCAGGTGTCTCGAGAGTAAGAAAGGGAAAGGCCAGTCTCTTTTTGGGATAATTCAGGGCGGCATGTATAGTGATTTAAGGGAAATGAGTGCCAAAGAATTAATTGAAATAGGTTTCGATGGCTATGCCTTAGGTGGACTTTCCGTAGGAGAACCTCGAGAGACCGGATTGCAGATTATCAAGGAGACAATACCTTTTCTTCCTGATGAAAAACCTGTTTATCTGATGGGCGTGGGAGCACCGGTCGATCTGATAGAAGCCGTTATGTCCGGAATTGACATGTTCGACTGTGTTATGCCTACACGTAACGCCAGAAATGGGACCCTTTTTACTGCCAAAGGAAGACTGACAATCAAAAACGCCCGCTATGTGGATGATACTAAGCCTATTGATGAAAACTGCAAGTGTTATACTTGTTCCAATTTTTCAAGGGCCTACTTAAGGCATCTCTTTATGTCAAAAGAAATTTTATCTTATCGGTTGAACACAATTCATAATATTTACTATTATACACACCTGATGGAGGAAATAAGACATGCCATAAAAACAGACAGACTGGACTTATTTAGAAAGACATTTGATAAAAACCAAGGACAACAAGAAGTTGAATAACTAAAAGGAGGATTCATTATGGATTTTTTAGCTTATGCTATGGGAGGAACAGGCGCAGGTGGAGAAGGGGGTGGCTTTGGAGCCTTTGTCCCCCTGATATTGATGTTCGCAATCTTCTACTTTTTGCTCATCAGACCCCAGCAAAAAAAGGCAAAAGCACATAAACAGTTACTTACAACCTTGAAAAAAGGCGACAGGGTTGTCAGTTCAGGAGGACTTCACGGTGTGGTTACAGGACTCTCAGAAGATGTAGTCACAATGGAGATCGCCCCCAAGGTGAGGGTCAAGGTCTCAAGGGCTTCCATTTCAGGAGTAACTAGCAAAGTATCCTGAGTTTCAACTGTCAATAATTAATAGTTAAATATGAAAGGGAATTGCAAGTGTCAAAGAACCTGGGCTGGCGTGGTGCAATATCGTTATTCGCAGTTATTATAGGATGTCTATATCTTATACCTTCTATAACCAGCGACCTTCCTGCATGGTGGTCTAATATCCTGCCGAGGGACAAGATCCATCTCGGCCTTGACCTTCAAGGAGGTATGCACCTCGTTTTGGAAGTGCAATCCTTAAAGGCCGTGGAGAGTCATCTCGAGCGGGTTATTGAGGAAATGAAAACCGATTTGCGCAAGAATAAAATCAGATATCTCGGACTTGAGCGGGAGGGGACCGAATCAATCAGCCTGACGCTCATTAGAGAAAAAGATGGAGATACTTTCAAAGACTTCGCAGAGATCAATTACCCTGATTTTGAAGTGGAATCCACACTGAACAATGAAGGACAGCCGGAGTTTCACCTGGCTTTTCTCCCAAAGGCAAAGGCCCGTATAATAAAAATGGCCGTGGAACAGGCCCTGGAGACAATCAGGAATAGAATTGATCAGTTCGGAGTCAGCGAACCGGATATCCGGCCCCAGGAAAACAACAGGCTCTTGATCCAGTTACCCGGGATAAAAGATCCCAAAAGAGCAATAGAACTGATAGGCAAGACAGCCCTTTTGGAATTCAAGCTGGTCGATGAGGAAAACAGCGTTGAAGAGGCACTTAAGGGCGATATTCCTCCTGGAGATGAAATTCTTTATCAGGTTAAAATTGATCAAAAAACAGGTCAAAAGAAGAAAATTCCATTCCTGTTAAAAAGGAGGACCCTTCTGACCGGAGAATATCTGACCGATGCAAGGGTCCAGATCGATAACCAGTACAACGAACCTTATGTCTCTCTTTCATTTGACTCCAGAGGCGCAAGGCTATTTTCGCAAATAACAGGCAAGAACATTAAAAAAAGACTGGCTATTGTACTTGACAATAAAGTCAATTCCGCTCCTGTTATCCAGGATAAAATCTCCGGTGGCAGAGCACAGATTACAGGGCGCTTTAGTATGGATGAGGCAAAGGACCTGGCCATTGTCCTTAGAGCCGGGGCACTTCCGGCGCCGGTAAAAATTATTGAAGAACGAACAGTAGGGCCTTCATTAGGGAAAGATTCAATAGAAAAAGGTTTTACATCCATGCTGATCGGGGGAGTTGTGGTAATACTCTTTATGATGATCTATTATAACCTGTCCGGTATCATTGCCGATATTGCCCTTCTTCTAAACATTCTTTTTATTATGGCAGGGCTGGCCTTCTTTGCCGCCACGCTAACCCTTCCTGGAATCGCCGGGATTATTCTCACCATTGGTATGTCCGTTGATGCCAATGTATTGATCTTTGAACGAATTCGGGAAGAGCTGAGATTAGGAAAGACACCCCGGGCCGCCATTGAAGGAGGATATAGCAAGGCACTTGTAACGATTCTTGATGCCCAGGTTACAACACTTATCGCTGCGCTTGTCTTGTTTCAGTTTGGGACCGGGCCGGTAAGGGGATTTGCCGTGACCCTCAGCATTGGCATCCTTGCCAGTCTGTTTACAGCCATCTTCCTTACCAGGGTCATTTTTGACTTTCTCTATATCCAGCGGGGAATGAAAAAGATCAGAATTTAACTACTGAAAACACCTACGGAGCCTATTAATGGAATTCATCAAGCCCGGCATAAATATTGATTTCATTGGAAAACGGAAATTTGCCTTTATCTTTTCTGCGACAATGATAATTCTAACACTTTTTCTGCTTATTTGGAGAGGGGGACCCAATTATGGTGTCGACTTTTCCGGAGGTGTGTTGATTCAGGTCAAATTGGATCAAAAGCGAACCCCGTCTGAAATTAGAGGCGCCCTTAAACCAGTTCGTCTTCAGGATAGCATCATCCAGGAATTTGGCGAAAAAGGGCAATTTGAGCATTTGATCCGAGTCATGGAGACAGATATCGAATTATCCGGCTTGAGCGACCAGGTTGAGAAAGCACTGATTCAGGCATTTGGTCAGGGCGTTGAAATGAGACGGGTGGAAATGGTCGGCCCCAAAGTGGGTAAAGATTTAAGACAAAAGGCCCTGTTTGCGATATTCTATGCTATCCTGTTCATTGCTATTTATATCTCGGGCAGATTCGAGCTTAAATGGGTTATGAGTATCGTAATGGCATTGTGTTTGGCATTCGTGGTCTACATTACATCCAGTCTTGGTATGAGCGTCACCTGGCTCATCTTCCTCGCAATCATGGTGACACTTGGCCTGTGCTGGTATCTAAAATTGAAATATGCCATGGGCGCCATTATTGCGCTCGTTCACGATGTTACTATCACAATGGGGATCTTTGCCTTGACAGACAGAGAAATATCGCTTTCGATTATTGCCGCCTTTCTAACTATCGTTGGATACTCTCTTAATGATACCATTATTGTCTTTGACCGTATCCGGGAAAACCTCAGGCGGTTTCGGAGGCGGCCCTTCGAAGAAAACATGAATACCAGCATCAATGAAACCCTGAGTCGCACCATTCTTACTTCCACAACAACATTGGTTGTTGTCTTGACCCTTTTCATCTTGGGAGGGGCTGTTATTCATGATTTTGCCTTTGCAATATTGATTGGCGTTTTTGTGGGCACCTATTCATCCATCTTTGTGGCGAGCCCGATCCTCTTGATCTGGGAGAGCACGTTTACAAATAATGTCGAGGATAAAAGCCGCATCTCCAAGTGAGTTTCGCCGATTGCCAAAAAAAAACATTAAGAAAAGACCACCATCCAATAAGTCACCTTTCCTGATAGTATGTCTGCTAATCGCTGCAATTATCGCCTCCGGTTGGTGGTTATGGAATGGGATACACCCCGTTTCTCCGCAATTCCGTTCCATCCTGATCAGCGTAAATCAACAGCCACAAGAAATCCTGTCCGGAGAGACACGCACTCTCCACCCAAATGACAAAGTTAAAATCCTTAAAATATCAACAAATGTTCTCTTTAATTTCGGGGTCCGTCTTGTGGCAAAAGGCTTTGATGTGAATGCGCTTCAATATAAAGAAATAAGCCTTTCTTCACTGGTACCTGACCAGGAGGCCTTTGATCGTTACAAATTTCAGATATGGATAAAGTATCAGAATCAGGACTTAGGACACATAGCCTGGGAGATTCAGCCATTTGCAGAAGACTGGTTAGATAAGGCTGCCAGGGCCATAAGCAACAAGAGGCGATTGGCCGTGCTTGAACGTGCGATGCGCTCCCTGCCGGGAGATAAACGACTCAAAAGAAGACTGCTTGATGAATATAAAACACAAAAGAAGTGGAACCAGGCAGCTTCCATGCTAAAAGAGATGACTGGTAAACAGCCGGATTTGACTGCCCTGGCTGAGCTTTTGGAAGTATATACTGCCATGAATAACAAGGGCAGGATTATTTTTGTTTTGAAAAAAATCATCAAACTCAACCCGGAAGACCTGAACTCAAGAAGCAGGCTGGCAGAACTCCTCGAGGAAAAAGGCTCATATAAATCGGCAATAAAGGAATATGAAGCTCTCCTGAAACGAGTCGGCAAGAACGATACCCTTCCGATCTATAAACAGCTTGGATATCTCTACACAAAGACAGGTCAGTCCAAAAAGGCTATCCTTTTTTATCTCAAGGCGGTGAAATCAGACAAGAAGGATGCAAACCTTTACTACAATCTGTCTTATCTTTATGAAAAAATTAATCAGAAAGAAAAATCGAATGCTTACCTCGACAAAGCACTGAACCTGAAGCCGGGAGACATAGAAAACCGTTTAGAATTGGCTCATGAGCTTATCAACAAAGGCAAAAATAAAAAGGCAAAAAAATATCTTTTAGATGTTTTAAAGAAAAAGCCGAAATCACTCAAATCCTTATTGCTGATGGCCAAACTTTTGGGAAAACAGGGGAAAAAACAGGAACTGAAGAAGGTTTATAAAAAGATCCTTTCGTTAGACCCCAACAACAAAACAGTAAGATATAACTTAGGAACCCTCGAATATGAGACAGGCAACCTTAAGTCGAGCCTCTATCACTTTAATAAATATCTTAAATCACACCCAAAGGATGCGGCAGTCCATAAAATAATATTTAATATATACAAGAAACAGAAAAACACCCAAAAGGCCTTCAAAAAGGCTGAGGGCCTTGTTAAATTAAAGCCGAAAGACATGGACCTCTACTATTTCATGTTTGATTATTTAAACCGGAAAAAAGATTACGGGAAAATCGTTCATGTCATGGAAAGAGGCTTGAAAGCAAACCCCAAACAGGTTGACCTTAGAAAATATCTGGTTTTTGCCTATTTGAAGACCGGCAAGGAGACCTTAGCCATAAATCAGATAGAAGCGATCCTGAAAGTCAGTCCAAAGGAAATTGACCTGTTACTCCATCTCGCAAGGCTTCGGGAAAAACAAGAAAAATACACCAAAGCATTGAAGGCATATAAAACAATTATTGAAATATCGCCTGACAACGAAGAGGCCGAAGAATCATATCTCAGATTAAGGTTGAAAGGGGTTCGAATTGAATGAACAAGGTACCCCCTGTTAACCTTTCATAGCATCAAGTATCTTTTTTCTCAGGGTTGGATTATTACGTGAGAGGTCCTTTGCCTTTTGAAAATGAAATTTTGCATCCTGCATTTTCCCTAAACTCTTTGAATATATACCCAGGTTGTAATGAGCAAGCGCCAGCCTGTTGAGTCTTCCATATGATATGCCGAGATGATAATAGACTTCATTTTTGACTGGTTTAAGAGAAGTAAGCCTTTTAAAAATGCGTATCGCCTTTTCGTATTGTTCCAGGTTTTCATAAGATAAGCCCATGAGAAACAATGTTGATTTGTCTGCCCTATCCAGTTCAAGCGCCTTTGTTAGCAATGATATGGCCTCCCTGTCCTGCCCATTCATATGGTAGGCCTTGCCAAGATATATTAATGCGGGGCTGAATCCGGGCTTCACTTTCAGTGCATCCTTGAAGTGCCGGATTGCCGACGTAAACTCCGATTGCCTCATAAAAACAATCCCCAGTCCAAGATGGGGCAAAAAGGAATTGGGGGTTTTTTTCAATTCAGCATCAAATCTCTTTTCTGCATAGTAGGGATCGAGACATATGGCCTTAAGAACCGTCTTAAAAACAGGAAACTGAGCCTTTAGCCTGACAACTTCCTTTTCAGGAGGTCCTGGAACGAAATTGCTTACCATTGCATCAATTCTTGCCATTCTCTCGGGACCTGCAGGATGGGTAAGAAGATAGGGTGGAATATTAGTTTCGCCCAAACGTTCCTGTTCAATTCTATTAAGGGCATTGACCAGTCCTGAAGGATCAAAACCCGCCGACGTTGAGTATTTAAATCCCAATTGATCTGCCTGACGTTCGTCGTTGCGGCTGTAGTGCAACTGGGCCTGTACTCCTGCGGCCATTGACCCGGTTACAAGCGCTCCCGCGGCCTCACCACCAATAAGCATACCTGCTAAAATTCCGCCTATTGTTGCAAGCCCGATTTTTTTGTTCTGTTCAATTCGCTGTGACAGATGCCTTGCTGAAGCATGGCCTATTTCATGAGCCAGGACACCTGCCAGCATATCTATACTATCCATTTTATCTATCAGACCTGAATAGAAAAAAATTTGTCCGGCAGGGGCTGCAAAGGCATTCAAGGTATCATCTTTGATGATGTAAAAATGGAAAGGGAAATACTTTGTTTCTGTAGACCTGGTGAGATAATTGCCCATATTATTGAAAAACTGATTGACAAAAGGGTCATTAACAAACTCAAACTGCGCTCGTATCTTGGCCAGAAACTCCTGCCCCATCTTCCGTTCTTCCTCAATGGAAAGAGCGGACACCTGTGGCAGGACCGGATTAAATACCGAGAAGAACAGCGACAAGACACATGCAAGGGTGATGGTTTTCATGTAAGAAGAAGTTTTTATTCTCATTTTTCAACTTCCCTTAAATTATTGTCTTCAATATTGGCGTATGGAGTTTCAATCACCTGAACGTTATTTAAAAATGGCAATGATGTCAACTAAACAGTTAAAATATCAATCAATTATCTTTTAATTATAAACAACGGGCTATGCCCGTGCGACCCTGGGAGGCTGTCCGAGAATGGCTATTTTCCCCAATCTCTGCGTCAGGCTCAAATTATAATCCTCGAAATACTTCAATGCATTCCTGTGGTTATAATTTTCGCCTTTCTTGATCTTGGAAAGAATATCTCATTCTCGGACAGCCTCCTTTAAGGTTTGACCGTTTCGGCGGGACATGAACAATTTTTTCTTCGGGAAATTATAAAATACTCACTGCCATCCTTTAAAAAAGAGGCGCTATTACTTCGGCAGTTAAATACCTCACTGTCGTCATTCCGGCGTAGGCCGGAATCCAGGAAGGTGGCATCAAATTAAAATCTCTGGATGCCGGATCAAGTCCGGCATGACGATCTGTGCGGGAGGTGCCGGGTAACCGGCATTCCTACCGCGACTATTTTCGCCGGGTTAATAAGTTGCCCGATTATTACGAGTGTGTGCTAAGGAAAAAGAGTTTGAGAAATAGCCCCCTTCGAGGGGGCTTCATCAAACCACGTCTCTCTGGGCGTGGTGGGTGATTAATATACTTCAGCCTTCAGTCTTCAACCTAAATATCTGAGCAGTTACGTTTTCATTTTACATATAAATTAAAGTATGCTAATGAACAAAAATAAAAAATCAACACCCATATGGAGGTTGTTTTCCAAATCAGAATAAATTGGCTGTCTGATAGTGCAAAACGCGGAACAATTCCGGAAGGAACGTATACCCATGGACATGAAAAGGAACTATTATGAAGATGTTCAGTTTTTTACATCCGGCGTAGTCTTTTTCTGGTTTATAATACTAATGGCGTTTCTGGCATTATTCCCGTTTATATTTAAAAATTATCATGTATACATAGCCAATTACATAGCCATCAATATTATTGTTGTTATAGGGCTAAACATTCTGGTGGGCTATACGGGGCAGATTTCTCTGGGACATGCAGGCTTTTTCGCTATCGGTGCTTATGGAACCCTTATTTTTATGACTAAGGCGGGTTTCCCCTTTCCTGTCGCATTAATCCTCGCTGCAGTCATCGCCGCTTTATTCGGCTTTTTGCTGGGTCTCCCGGCCCTCCGGCTTGAAGGACCCTATCTTGCCATCGCAACCCTCGGCTTCGGACTCACTATTACACAGATTATAGGCAGGATAGAGTATTTCGGGGGCAGAGAGGGTCTTCACGCACCCGAGCTAACGATAGGTTTCTGGCATATAAATTCCGACCGGGATTTTTACTATCTTCTAATTCCAATTACGGTATTACTCACATTATTTGCGCGTAATCTGATTAAAACCAAGGTAGGGCGCGCTTTTATCGCTATCAGGGACGCAGATATCGCCGCAGAAACCATAGGCGTCAACCTCTTGTTTTACAAGACCCTGGCTTTTGCAGTGAGTGCTTTCTACGCAGGTATTGCCGGCGGGCTTTATGCATTTGTACTGCGATTCATTGAACCGGAAATTTTCACTCTCTTTATGTCTATTATGTTTCTTGCCATGGTGGTAGTCGGGGGATTAGGTTCCATTATGGGGTCTATTGCCGGAGCCTGTTTATTAAGCTGGCTGGATTTGCAACTGCGTAACATACTCAGCATTCCTTATATAGGAGAGTGGCTGGAAGCTCTGTCGAAAAGCTACTTTTCTATCACCGGTGTGTCTAATATCCAGTTCATAATCTTTGGCCTCATCATGATTTTGATCATGCTCTTTGAACCCCTTGGAATTTTCGGAATCTGGATCCGAACTAAAATATACTGGAAAACTTGGCCGTTTTAATTTAGACAGCAGTGTCCATCCGGAAATGAGATAGTTTTCGCAAGGTCAAGAAAGATATTTATTAAATGTCTGATGCCTTCTTAAAAGGAACTTATGCCTGATTTTTTGCAGATGCTTGTAGGTGGGATAGCCGTCGGCAGTTCCTATGCTCTAATGGGTCTTGCCATGGTAATTATTTACAAGACCTCAGGGGTGCCAAACTTCGCTCAGGGCGAAATGGCCCTTATTTCTACTTATTTCGCATTTATGCTCCTTGACTACCATGGTGTTCCTTATTATCTGGCATTCCCTTCCGCCTTGATTTTTTCCGTGCTTTTAGGATTTATACTCGAATTTACCATAGTCCGAAGGGCAAAAGACCCAAATATCCTGGGCATGATTATTATAACAATAGGATTGGAGATGATCCTTTTGGGGATAGTTTCCTGGAAGTTTGGTGCAGACCCTAACGATATGCCTTTTCCCATTTCTCCTTATGAGAGCATTGAATTAGGAACTGTATTTGTTGGCACCCTGGAGATGCTGACATTTATTGTGGCACTGATAATAATGATAATTCTTTTTCTTTTTTTTCGATATTCCAAGGTGGGTGTGGCCATGAAAGCCACACAACAAAATGTCGTGGCCGCCCGAATCATGGGAATCCGTACAAATAGAATCTTAATGATAACCTGGGGGATTTCCTCACTGGTGGGCTGTGTAGCCGGCTTGCTCATCGCTCCGATTACCATGCAGCCGTATATGATGTGGGATCCGTTGCTCAAAGGATTCGCTGCCGCTGTATTGGGGGGTATGACTTCCCTGCCGGGTGCAGTATTCGGCGCTTACATTTTAGGTATCATTGAAAATCTTTTTGGCGGTTATATTTCCATTGAGTTCAAATCCGTAGTGGCCTTCACAATAATTGTCATCGTATTATGTGTTAAACCCAGCGGGTTATTTGCCCGGCATTACATTAAGAAAGTATAACAAAACTCAGAATCCGGATGTCAGACTAAATAGACTTTACGAAGTTATCAAATATTGGCCAAGGTATTTACTTAAACACTAACAAAGGAGGAGAAAGATGAAAAAGGCTACCTTGTTTACATTATTGGCAGGTGCTGTAATGGTTTTTGGTTTTACCTTCACTGCTATGGCAGAGGTGGGAGTGACGGATACGGAGATTCATATCGGTCAGTGGGGTCCCCAAACCGGACCTGCAGCACCATGGGGTTCAGTTGCACGAGGGACCGATGCATATTTTAAGATGATCAATGCAGAAGGGGGCATTCACGGGCGCAAGATTGTTTATCACATGTTTGATGATGGTTACAACCCGGCCAAAACAATGGCAGGTGTAAAAGAACTTCAGGAAGGAGTTGGAATATTTGCCTGGGCATCCGGAGTTGGTACAGCTCCAGGCCTGGCAGTAAGGGATTATCTCATGAAAAAAAAGATCCCCTGGGTAGGATCTGCTTCAGGTTCTCACGCCTGGATCACACCTCCCAAAAAATACCAGTTTGCGACTTATCCATTATATTTTAACGAAGCTATGGCCCTTTGCAGATATGCTGTAAATAACATGAACAAAAAGCGTATTGCCGTTGTTTATCAGAATGATGGGTACGGCAAAAACGGTCTTGAAGGTGCTATCACCGAATTAAAAAAATATGGTTTAAAGCCTGTTGCCAAAATTCCTGTCGAATTAAAAGATACGGACATGAAATCCCATGTAATGAAATTGAAGCAGGCCAAGGCCGACACTGTTCTTTTATGGGTCAGCCCCACACACGCTGTCCGTATTGTTGGAACCGCTGCAGCCATGAAATTCGCGCCCCAATGGATGAGTACAAGTACCTGTTCCGATTTCCCTCTGATGTATAAAATCAGTAAAGGTCTCTGGAAAGGTGTAATAGCCGGTACTTTTGCCGAACTCCCGGACTCAAAAAATCCTCTAATGCTGAAATATAAAAAAGATGCTTACGGGAAATATGCGGCAAAAAAGGAAAGATGGGGTGTCTTTTACTATGCGGGCTTTACTTTTATTGAACCGATGGTAGAGGCGCTGAAGCGATGCGGCAGAGATTTGACACAGGAGCGGTTTGTGGAAAAAATGGAAGGGATAAAAAACTTTCAGGGAACTTCCGGGGTAATTAATTTTAGTCGCTTTGACCCCAACAACCCCATGTGCAGGCTTGGAACAAACCAGGTCTTTTTAGTAAAATGCCTGGAAGGGGGCAAGGCTGAAAGGCTTACCGACTGGATGACGATTGACTAAACAACACCGATTGTGAATTGTAATTCATACAGGGTTTAGCCCCGGAAAGGCATAAAAGCCTTTTTTACGGGGTTATCCTGTAAAACAATTTAATTGCAGTATTCTGTCAGTCTGTAAACAGGCCGGCTTCAAGACTTGATATTACTCCGGCAATTAAATACCTCAATATTGTCATTCCGGCGAAAGCCGGAATCCAGGTGGGTACTGGATGCCGGATCAAGTCCGGCATGACGGAGTTAGACTATTTAGTTGCCAGGTTGATAATTCAGAATAAGTTGTAATCCTATGACATTTTTTCAGGTTAATAATCTATCCATCTCATTCGGCGGCATAACCGCGTTGGACAATATTTCCTTTGAGATAAAGAAGGGCGAGATATTTACTATCATCGGCCCCAACGGCGCGGGGAAGACAACTCTTTTTAATTGCATAAACGGAATATACACCCCTGATATGGGAGAAATTCTTTTTAAAAATCATAGACTCCAGGGCAGAAAACCTGATCAAATCGCCAGGCTCGGGATAGCTCGAACCTTCCAGAATATTGAGCTTTTTAATCACATGAACACCATGGAAAACATAATGATTGGGCGTCATATCTATCTCAAAACCGGTCTGTTTCATGGCATATTCATGTGGGGGAAGCGTTCATTTTCGGGCAGAGAAGAGATAGCTCATAGGCGGAAAGTGGAAGAAATCATCGATCTTCTGGATTTACAGTCCGTAAGAAACAAGCTGGTGGGGGGCCTCCCTTACGGCACACAGAAACAACTGGAACTTGCCAGGGCCCTGGCATTGGAACCTGAACTTCTTCTTCTCGATGAACCCTGTGCAGGCATGAACTCTGAAGAAAAACAGGACATGATATTCTGGATCAAGGATATCCAGGATGAACTGGGTGTAACTATTCTGCTCATCGAGCATGATATGACCATGGTCATGGATATTTCAAATCGAATCCTGGTCATTAACTTTGGTAGTTCTATTACTGAGGGAACTCCCAAAACAGTGCAAAAACACCCTGAAGTAATTAAGGCCTATCTCGGAGAGGATATGGATCTTGAGCGCATTGCTTGAAGTAAAAAATATCGAGACCTATTATAATCTCATTTATGCTATCCGCGGCGCCTCACTGTCTGTT
>Ga0233413_10000795_pt1 | contig 14534 bp, 9 predicted proteins | sample Na_anoxic_6_MG_FD_189019 | JGI IMG/M metagenome (GOLD analysis project Ga0233413, IMG submission 189019) | Seawater microbial communities from Saanich Inlet, British Columbia, Canada - Na_anoxic_6_MG | ecosystem: Environmental > Aquatic > Marine > Inlet | place: Canada: British Columbia... | reverse complement strand
AGTCACCAGGAAAATAGAGGGTTTTTATCATGTCTGCAAGGCCAAAGGTCTCACCGGGAAACAGGGTGTTATTATCCCAAAAAGAAATATAAACGATTTGATGCTTAAAAAAGAGGTTGTCTCTGCTGCAGAAAAGGGTAAATTTCATATCTATGCCATTGAAAACATGGATGAGGGGATTGAGATCCTCACCGGTATCAAGGCAGGAATAAGGAATAAAAAAGGAAAGTATCAAAGAAATACCCTCAATTATCTGGTAATGAAAAGGTTAAAGATGATGAGTGAGTCAGTCAAAGAGTCGGAAGAGAAAACAAAGAGAAAGGTAAAGAAGGGTACACGTTCAGCGGTCAACAAACAGCCACCCGTAAGATAAAAAAGCGGCAGAGTGTTGATAAAGGGGCTTTTCAGGCTACCCTCCGCCATGTTTCTGATCGTTCAATTTCTACACTAGTTTGTTAATCATAAGATAGGCGAGTTTTTTCGTCAGCTAATGTAGGCTGAATGATTTCTTCCCACTTGGGATCATTCCATGTTCCTAATTTATTATGCATAGTGAGATATTTTTGCGGTATAGGATGAGTGCCATACACGACTTCAAGGCCATATTTTGTTTTAATAAAGTCATAAAAATACGTGATATGAGGACATGGGGGATATCCCACAACTAATCCGGTAGCAAGATGTATCGCCTTTGCTCCGTTCCCCATCATTTCCTCCACAGCATATTCAACATTGCCACCAGGACACCCATCACACGTGGTATACCCGACAACTTCAACTTCCATATCCTTGTAACGGCTGAAGGCGCCTTCTCTGTTCCGCAACGATCTGAAACATTTACCGCCTGCACACTTGCGGTAGCGGTCACAAATAATTATACCAATCTTTGTTTTCTCTTCCATATCATCTCCTTTTATTAAAAAATGTAAAACATAGTATTACATATCAAACATCTTTGATAGCCTTTCAAACAGAAAGCAGCAATAACGGATGCATGTGTTTATTCTATGTGGTTAACAAACCTCACCATTCTCTTTAAGATATCTTTTAATAGGTCCTCTGACAAAAGCCCTACCTTTGATAACCCACAATCGAAATCTTTTGCAAGTTTCTCTATTGTGAGCTCTATGTCTGCCTCTCTTTTATAGGTATCTATCATTTCCTCTCGAAAATCTTTAGCCTCCTTTTTAACTCTTTCACAAAACTCAATGCCCTCAGGTGGTGTGAGGGCCCCAAAGTGTTCTAAGCAGACAATCTCTGCGTTAACATTGCCGAGCTTATCAATGCTTTCCTGAAAATCATCATAATTCGAACTTCCCATAGGTAGGATTCTTTCTTCTGTCAGGGTCCCAATACTGTCAGAGGGAAAAAGGGCGTATTCTCTGGGGAAATAGACAGCTATACTGCACACAGAATGTCCTGGAACATCAATAATTTGAAGCTTAACTCTATTACCAAGATCAAGCTCCATTCCACCATTAACGATAAAATGAATAGGAAAGCCTTCTTTTGCAAGATTTAATGGTTCAATCTGATCAACGCTATTCGTTGTCTGTAACATCGAATTGTTATACCCCTGTATTACCTTCAGGGCCTTTTGATTTTTTAGGATACGTGCCCCAACTTTGCTAATAGCAACCTTAAGCCACGGCCATTGTTTCACAAGATATGGAGCCATACCAAGATGATCATAATGGCTATGGAGAATGACTAGATACCTGATTCGCTCCAGATCTACTTCAAGATTATTAAGCTGGGTTAGCACATCAGGTATGGCATGTGCCATAGCTCCACCGAGCAAGGCATATGTATCACCTTTAACGAGATAAGAACATAGCTCTGGGCGACCTAAAAATTCAATCCTCTCAGTAACTGTGCCAGGTTCCTTTATCCACATAATATATCAAAGTTATAAGTGAGCTAAAGTGCCTAAAATGCCTAAAGTCCGCCCTGGCGCGACGTGTTTAAATCAAACCTTTAAGTCTATTAGATACTGTATGCTCGGATCACCATATTAAGATTATAGGCCAGGTCTGGGCCAGGGTTAATGTGTTGCTTCGCTTCAGCTAACATCCATATCTTATCAGTTACAAGGAGCTATAAAAAATAAGTTCAAAACTGAAGGCCAATAGCTCAAAGTACAGTAGATGAAAACATTTTGTTTAATCTTTCATTTCAGCTTTCAGCCTTGAACTTTGATAATTTTAGTTCACTTTAGGCACTTATAACTTTAGGCACTTTCATCCTATACTACCCCTTTCTCAATAAGCTCCTCGATCTCTCCTTTTGTATAGCCAAGCTCATCTAATATATTTTTCGTGCTTTCCCCAAAGCTAACGGGTGCTGTGCGGATAGATCCTGGTGTGTCGCTGAGTTTGACAGGTATCCCCAGTACTTTTACGGATTTCCCTTTATTATCCTTGACCTCGCCGATCATATCCCTGGCTAAAAAAAGTGGGTCATTTAAAACCTCGGTTAGATCCTGGACCTTTCCCCAGCAGACATCTTTATCGCGTAATTCTTTGACCCACTGGTCTAAGGTCTTTTTTTTGAAGGCCTTTCGAAAAAAATCCAGTATCTCTTCCCTGTGATTATCATCATATTGCAGCGGTCCATATTCAGGCACATTTAAAACATCGCATAGGTTCTGCCAGAATCGGTTCTCTACCGCACCAATGGAGATATATCTTCTGTCAGAAGTCTCATAGACATTGTAGCATGCATATCGATGGGAGAGAAAGGTGTCTGATCGTTGAGGGACCCTATTATTTTTTTGAAGGATATGAAGAGGTACAGGTAAAAGACCAACCATACCGTCGGTCATAGATATATCGATATATTGTCCCTTGCCAGTCCTCTCTCTTGCTACAATGGCCAAAAGGATGCCGATAGCTGCATTCATTCCCCCCCCAACCAGATCAGCTATCTGTATGCCAGGGATACATGGAGACCTGTCCTTTTCACCAATCATATCCAGTATTCCAGCAAAGCTGAGATAATTAACATCATGACCGGCTATATCCCTGAATGGCCCATCCTGACCGTAACCGGTAATAGAGCAATAGATTATTCTTGGATTCACATTCTTTAAGGTCTCATAGTCTATGCCGAGCCTTTTAGTTACACCGGGCCTAAATCCCTCCATAAAGACATCGGCATCTCTTATCAATTTAAAGAAGATGTTCTGCCCCTCTTTTGTCTTTAGGTTTAATGTCATATGATCCTTGTTCCTATTTACAGGAGATAAAAAGATATCATCTGCCTTAAACCGTTTATCCTCAATTGCTATTACCCTGGCACCATGATCTGCCAGAATCATTGAGCAGTATGGACCCGGCAACATCCTCGATAAATCTATTATTTTGATCCCTTCTAATGCACAACCCATTTTATTTCCCTTTTAAGAAAAATATCCTTCACATAGACAACAAATTACGTTTCCTTTAGCAGTAACTCACATTAATATCAAGTAGATCATGCTTCTGATTGAAATTTTATAGCTTCTTTCTAATGATTTTTGATATAATTTATTTATGCGTACCTATAAAAATGAAACCTGGGAATGGATTGAAAAGAAATGCAGTCAAAAAGCCCCTTTTAATGGGAAATATCTTTTCTTTTCATCCAATCGGGGCGTGCTTAAAACAATAGCCCAGCAGAAAATAGCTCTCCATAACTTAACCTGTGCCACTGTCCTTCTTGATCCAGATGTAAAGAGAGGTGAATATATGCTGTGCATCTATGATTCAGGCAACCGGAGAGAAAGAGAGTCGGCCTTGCGATACGCAAATAAAGAAAGTATTGAATATATTGGCTGGATAGGAAAGGCCGTAGAAATTAAAGAATTTTTTCACAAGATGTGTGTAGAAAAAAAGGAGCTTTTTTAGTGGTTGATCTGGGGTTATTCTATTGACAATCTATTCCTGTTAATTATAATCAAAAGCCAGTGCCGGAGTGGTGAAATTGGTAGACGCAGAGGACTCAAAATCCTCCGGGCCTCATGTCCGTGTCGGTTCGATTCCGACCTCCGGCACCAATAGCATCAAAAAAATCAAGTCATGTCAACTTTTTAAGTTTGCCTTCTTGTTTTCATAGAAACTGATTTGCCTCCTATTTCTGGATACAAAAGGAGGCAAAATTTGCACCTGAGTCTACCTAAACCAGTTGTATTTGCTCCTAGTAAATGTTTTTCTCTTGTGCCAGGCATTTTTCAATTTCTCCTTTTAATATTTTGTAATATGTGGTATATATGAGGATTTCCATTGATGGTTTTTATGTATTATCAATATGTTAATCACAAAATGGAGTCCATTACCATCTACGAATACATACAATAACGATTTCTCACCTCGTGACATTATATTGAGGGATTCGAAAGTTAAGTTAAAATTATAATAAAAATACAATTATTCCATCTGCAAGGAATTATCATATGTCATCTGGTAATGGATCCCATAATAAAGTAGATAGTCCTCTTTACAATAGTCGGATTATAAAAAATTATGTAGAATATACTCAGAAGCATTATCCTGGTATAGACATTAATTCAATCTTGAGCTATGCAGGGATAGCTACCTATGAACTGGAGGACCAGGGCCACTGGTTTACTCAACAACAGGTAGACCGATTTCATGAAATCCTGATCCAAAAAACAGGGGACACAAATATATCCAGAGAGGTTGGGCGCTATGCCGCCTCCTCCAAAGCATCTGGCCCTGTAAAGCAATATGCACTGGGATTTATGACACCGGCAGCTGCCTATTGGATGTTGGAAAAAATGTCTCCCAGCCTGAGCCGCTCTTTTACTCTTAAGACCAAAAAACTTGGGCGTGAAAAGGTAGAAGTCACTTCTACCCCTAATCCTGGAGTGGTTGAAAAGCCCCACCAATGTGAGAATCGGGTAGGGTTTTTAGAGGCCATTCCAAAGCTATTCTCTAACAAGCTTGCAAAGATTGAACACCCCACGTGCATACACAGGGGTGGGGATATCTGCCGCTACATCATCACCTGGGAAAAGACATCTTCCCTTATCTGGAAACGTGTACGTAATTATTCATTTTTTATCAGTATTTTTGTCTCTCTGGGTCTCTTCTTTGTCTTGCCACTCATGCCCTGGGTTTCTCTTATCTTATTGTGCGCCCTTATTACTATGGTATTTTCATTTTACTCTGAGCGTCTTGAAAAGAAGGATCTAACAAAAACCATTAACACTCAGGGTGATGCAGCCAAGGACCTTTTAGATGAGATTAGCATCCGTTACAATAATGCATTGCTTGTCCAGGAGATCGGTCAAGCTACCTCTATACTTTTGGATATCCAGAAGGTGCTCAAATCTATCATGGATATTATGGAAGAACGGTTAGATTTTGACCGCGGTGGGGTATGGCTTACCAACAAGGAAAAGACTCGCCTTTGTTACAATGTCGGCTATGGATACGATCCGAGAATAGAGGATTTTTTAAGAGATTCTGACTTTCATCTGGATCGTCCTCGATCGAAGGGACCAGCAATCCAGGCATTTAAACAGCAAAAAGCCTATTTAGCAAATGATATCTCTGACATAGACAAAGATCTTTCAAAAAGAAGCCTTGAGTTTGTCAAACGGATCGGTGCTAAATCCTTTATCTGTGCTCCTGTTGTTTATGAAGGGGAATCCTTGGGAGTATTGTTTGCAGATAACCTCACCTCCAAGAGGCCACTTACTAAAAGCGATATGAGTCTTCTATTGGGGATTGCATCACAAACAGCCATAAGTGTTAACAATGCCATATCTTTTAAGAAACTTCAGGAGAGCGAGGAAAAGTACCGAAACATTCTTGAAAGCATTGAAGAGGGATACTACGAGATTGACCTTGAAGGTAGCTTTACCTTTGTGAATGATTCAATGTGTCAAATCCTTAGATACTCAAAAAGTGAATTGATTGGCATAAACAGCAAACAGTATATGGATAAAGAGAACGTCAATAAATTGCATCAATTCTTAAACAAAGTATACAAGACGGAAATACCTAATAATGGATTTGATTGCGAGTTTATAAAAAAGGACGAAACTAAAGTCCAGGTAGAGATTTCCGTATCTCTTATAAAGGATTCAGAGGGTCATCCCATCGGGTTTCGTGGAATTATGGTAGATATAACCGAGCGCAAGCGAGCAGAGAGAGAAAAACAGAGGCTTGAAGCACAGCTCCAAAGGTCTCAAAAAATGGAGGCCATAGGCACCCTTGCAGGTGGGGTTGCCCATGATCTCAATAATATTCTCGCTGGTCTTGTCAGTTATCCAGAGTTGTTGTTAATGGACCTTCCCGAAGACAGTCCTCTCCGAAAACCGATTTCAACTATACAAAGGTCGGGAGAAAAAGCTGCTGCTATTGTACAGGATTTGTTAACCTTAGCTCGACGAGGGGTTGCTATTACGGAAGTAGTGAACCTAAATAACATTGTATCTGATTATCTTCAGTCTCCAGAATACGGGCGGTTATTAGAGTTTCATCCTAATGTTAATCACGAAATAGATCTTAGCGCAGATTTGTTAAATGTTTCAGGTTCTCCTGTTCATTTATCCAAGACGATTATGAATTTAATCTCTAATGCAGCTGAGGCTATGCCTGAAGGGGGAACGATTTTCATATCCACAGAAAACCGATATATTGATACTCCCATAAGAGGTTATGATGATGTGAAGGAGGGTGATTATGTGACTCTTATCGTTTCTGATACAGGAATAGGTATCCCTTTAAAGGATATAGAAAAGATATTCGAGCCATTTTATACAAAAAAAGTGATGGGAAGAAGCGGAACAGGATTAGGTATGGCTGTAGTATGGGGGACGGTAAAAGATCATAATGGATATATTGATGTTCAAAGCAGAGAAGGAGGGGGAACAACATTTGCCTTGTATTTCCCGGTAACCAGAGAAGAATTAGCCAAAGAGAAATTACATTTATCCCTTGAAGATATTAAGGGGAGGGGAGAGTCTGTTTTAGTGGTTGATGATATTCAAGAACAACGGGAAATTGCATCAAGCATGCTTAAAAAGGTGGGTTATTCTGTCACGTCAGTGTCAAGTGGTGAAGAAGCAGTTGATTACATGAAAAACAATTCAGCAGATCTCCTGATATTAGATATGATTATGGATCCTGGAATTGATGGACTTGAGACATACAAAAGGATTTTGGAAATCTATCCAGAACAGAAAGCAATCATTGTGAGCGGATTTTCTGAAACAAAACGTGTCAAAGAGGCTCAAAGATTGGGTGCAGGTTCCTATGTTAAGAAGCCCTATATTTTAGAAAAGATAGGTCTTGCTGTGAAAAAAGAATTAGATAAATAACAATCTTGGGTTTTTCATCGAGATGACAATAACTAAAGTAAGATTTATTTGAAATCCTGCCTAAATAATTTAACTAGGCACATTAAAAAAATCCCTATTGCAGCCATACCTGCATTAATTATAAAGGCATAGTCATAAATGCCTGTAGTATCTCGTAAAATCCCGGTAACCCAGTGCGCAAGGATAGCGCCAAGACCATACAGAGGCGTCCATGCACCAATAACGGTTCCCATCAGGTCCTTGGGAAAATAGTCCCCTGCACAGGCACCATAGAGAGGAAATGTTGCACCATAAAAAAGGGCCATAAATCCCACAAGGATAAAAAATATTCCCCAGGAATTTCCAGTGAATAGGATTCCAATCAGGGAGGCAGTGATAAAGAAGTTGGAAATGATAATGGTCCTTTTTCGGCCCACATAATCGGAAAGGGGTAAGATTGTCAGCACACCCGCGACTTGGGCGACTCCATGTACTGTTGCGAGAAGACTTGCCTTCTCTAAGGGTAATCCAATTTGATATTTGGCGTAGTCCACCATAAAAGTAGTGATTCCATAAAGGCTGTAAGCGATTGAAAAGTAAGAAAGCCCAATCAGCCAGAATCTGATATTTTTAAAAACCATGGAAAGGGATATATCTTTGGCAGGAGTTGCCACATCAGTTTCACTGCTACGGGAGAATCCATTCTTCTGACCCCATGGTAAATATCCTGACTTTTTTGGATCACTTCTCAACAATAGGCCATTTATCAAAGTTATTACCAATGCACCTGCACCTAAAAAATACCATGCATAGCGCCAGGTGAAATGGTGTACAATCCATGGGAAGGCCACTCCCATACTGGCAAAGCCCAGCCCATATCCAGTAGAAAGGATACCAAGTGCAAGCCCTCGTTTGTTGGGAGAAAACCAACGCTGGACAACGGTAATGACCGGCGCCCACAAGCCAGTGGCTCCAAGACCAGCTAAGGCGTAAAAAAGGCAGGCCATCCAGAGGTTATTTACAGTCCCCATTAAGAGAACACCAATGCCAAGGATTAGGCTGCAGCTTGTAATCACAGGACGGGCTCCAAATCGATCTGTCAGATAACCAGTAAGGGGTGTCAGGGCAATATAAGAAAAAAGGTAAGCATTATAGATAGACCCACCAGTAGTTCGGCCAAAACCAAGGGTTCGAATCATTTCTGGAAGGACTACACTATATCCAAGGCGAACAGAATAGTTTATAAAGAGGCTGATAAAGCAGGCTGCTAAGATGACCCACGCCCAGTGAAAGGACCTTTCCCTTTCCACAAACAATTCTCCTTGTTACAAAACATATCCTCCGGATTTAGATCGACTTTTTTCCTTCTCTGGGAATCCAAGCCCTACATTGGTATTTGGTTTTTGAAGAAAGGAGTATAAGGAAAAGATGGGTGGGTGTCAAGAATGAACCAGGCCTATATATCAAGCTTACATCTTAAAGGAGATAGAATAAACCCTCCATCCCCTTTGAATAAGCACAGTTATCTTTTCTTTTAGCCTGTATCGAATAACTGCCTTTTTAAAATCTTCCTTTGTGTTGACTGAAAGATCATTTATTCCCCTAATAATATCACCTGGTGCCAAGCCAATACTGTCTGCTTGGGAGTCTTTTTTAATGGCTACAATAACCAGGCCTTCTTTTTCTTTTAACCTGTATTTACTGGCCAGAGATCTATTCAATTCTTCAACACTGAAACCGAGATGCTCAAATGCCAGATCAAGGGCGAGATCAGGTGGGAACGGAGCAGCTTTAATGCGTATCTGTTGTCTTTTTCCATTTCTAAAAAAACCTAAATGAATTATTTCATTAGCAGTATGCTGAGATAAGTTGTTATAATAATCGCGACTTGTTTTGATCTTGTTTTTTTTAATCTCTATAATGACGTCTCCTCTTTTAAGGCCCTTTTCTTTTGCAGGGGAGCCAGCCAGAATCTCTGTAATCAGAGCGCCGTATTTTACAGGTAAGTGGAAATAATCAATCAAATTTTCATTGAGATCCTGAACGGTGATACCAAGCCAGGCGGTATAAACCCGGCCATAATTTATAAGGTCGCTCACAATTGCCTTTGCCCTGTCTATGGGTATGGCAAACCCTATGCCCTCAGCGCCGGAATAGATGGCGGTATTGATGCCTATTAATTCGCCATTGATATTAAGAAGAGGACCACCACTATTTCCAGGGTTGATAGAGGCATCTATCTGGATAAAGTTATTATAGATACCACTCTCTGTCCTCACAGATCTGTTCAGGGCGCTTATCACCCCAGTTGTTACCGTGTGAGAGAGACCAAATGGATTGCCTATGGCGATGACGGTCTCTCCTATCATAAGGTCATCTGATCTACCCATGGTAATTGATGGTATCGCGGTCTCTGTCTCAATTTTTAGGACAGCCAGATCCGATTCCGGGTCAGTTCCCACTACTCTGGCCTTATATTCCTGCTGGTTGGCTAAGGTAATAGCTATCTTAGACGCCCTTACGATAACATGGTGATTTGTCAGGATGTACTTATGAGCACTATCAATGATAACACCGGAGCCGAGGCTATTTTTAACATACTGTCTTTTTTGGGGCTCAAAAAAATCCCTGAAAAATCTATTAAAGAAATCATCATTTTCTTGAAGAAAAAAAGGATTAACACCCCTTTCAACTAATTTGCTGGTGCTAATGTTGACCACAGCAGGGCTTATCTTTCTGACAGCCCTTACAATAGGATTCTCCCTTGAAGAGACTTGATCTCCCATGCTAAGAGGAGGGAAAAGCAGAAAGACAAGTAAAAAAACGGGAAACAGTCTGAAAATAGATTTTACGTGCATAAAATTATCATAGCTCCTAAACGCCTAAATTCGCAATTCAAAATTCCTAATCCCTGAATCCCTAAATTCTATAATGTATAATCGTAGTGCTTATGTAAAGATGACCTTTCCATTCTCTACACCAACATTAACACTATCTCCATCTGCTATATCACCACTCAATATCTTTAATGCCAGCTCATCCTCAACGTGATGTTGAATCGCCCTTTTTAGTGGTCTGGCGCCATAGACAGGATCAAAACCAGTATTAGCTAAAAATTCCCTTGTCCCGTTTGTCAATTGGAGGCTTATCTTATGATCCAGAAGCCTTTTTGTTAACTGGTCAATTTGTATATCAACGATTTGTTTTATCTCTTCCTTACCGAGTGAGTTAAAGGTTATTATCTCATCGACCCTGTTTAAGAATTCTGGTTTAAAGGTTGCCTGAAGCATTTCTGTAACACCGCTGGTCATTTTTTCTTTATCCTTGCCGGCAAACTCCTTTATTATGTGACTTCCAATATTAGATGTCATGATCAGGACCGTATTTTTGAAATCCACAGTCCTACCCTTACCATCGGTCATCCTTCCATCATCTAAGATCTGGAGAAGTATGTTGAAGACATCTGGGTGAGCCTTTTCTATCTCGTCAAACAGAATTACCGAATAGGGATGAGTCCTGACCGACTCAGTGAGATATCCCCCTTCATCATATCCCACATATCCCGGTGGTGCCCCTATCATTCTCGCTACTGAGTGCTTCTCCATGTATTCGGACATATCTATCCTGATCATGTATTGTTCATCGTCAAATAGAAACTCTGCCAGTGCCTTGGCAAGCTCAGTTTTGCCGACACCAGTGGGACCAAGGAATATGAATGAGCCTATGGGTCGGTTTGGATCTTGTAGCCCTGAACGTGCCCTTCGAACGGCATTTGAAACAGCGATGATAGCATCTTTCTGTCCTATAACCCTTTTTTCGATCCTCTCTTCCATCTTGAGCAGCTTATCTCTTTCACCCTCCATCATCCTCTCTATCGGTATGCCTGTCCATTTGGATACTACCTGTGCGATGTCCTCGCCGTCTACTTCTTCTTTGAGCATCTTTTTTGTGGACTGAAGCTCAGTGAGCTGACTGTTTTCCTCGTTTAATCTTTTTTCCAGCTCTAATGCAGTGCTATATTTGAGTTCCGCTGCCTTTGCAAGATCTCCTTGTCTCTCAGCAAGCTGTGCCTCTGACTTTGTGGAGTCTATCCGTTCTTTTATTTCCCTTATCTGCCCAATAATCTCCTTTTCCTTTTGCCAGTGAGCGGTCATCTCATCTACATGCCCTTTAAGGCCTTTCAGTTCCTCATCTATCTTCTTTAAACGTTGTTTAGAGGCATTATCTGACTCTTTTTTGAGCGCCTCTCTTTCTATCTCAAGCTGGATTGTTTTTCTTCTCAGATTATCTATCTCAGAGGGAAGGCTATCTATCTCTATCCTTAGTTTGCTCGTTGCCTCATCAACCAGGTCGATTGCCTTGTCAGGTAGAAAGCGGTCAGTAATATACCTGTTGGAAAGAACCGCAGCAGAGACAAGGGCAGAGTCTTTAATCCTGACACCATGGTGGACCTCGTATTTCTCTTTAAGGCCTCGGAGTATCGAGATAGTGTCTTCTACGCTCGGTTCTGTCACTACAATTGGCTGAAAGCGTCTCTCAAGGGCAGCGTCCTTTTCTATGTGTTTCCTGTATTCCTTGATTGTTGTGGCGCCCACACACCTGAGTTCACCCCGTGCCAGGGCTGGCTTTAGCATGTTAGATGCATCGACAGCTCCCTCGGCTGCCCCGGCGCCTACCAGGGTGTGAAGCTCATCTATGAAAAGAATAATGGAACCTGCTGCCTCTGTCACTTCCTTAAGAAATGCCTTCAGTCTATCCTCAAACTCGCCCCTGTATTTTGCTCCTGCAATTAATGCGCCCATATCAAGCGAAACTACTCTTTTATCTTTTAATGTTTCAGGGATATCTCCGTGAACAATTCTTTGAGCCAGACCTTCAGCAATAGCAGTTTTGCCTACTCCGGGTTCGCCTATTAAGACCGGGTTATTCTTTGTCCTTCTTGAAAGAACCTGGATTACACGTCTAATTTCATCATCTCTTCCTATAACTGGGTCAAGTTTATCATTCTCAGCCATATCAGTAAGATCACAGCTAAACCGTTCTATGGCATTGTATTTATCTTCTGGATTTGCGTCCACCACCCTCTGGCCACCTCGTATATCTATGAGGGCCTTCAGGATAGTATCCCTAATTAATCCATTTGCGGCTAAAACTTTAGCTGCTTTTCCTTCTTTATCTTCGATGATTGCCAGTAAGATATGCTCTACACTTACATATTCATCTCGCATCTGGCCGGCCTCTTTTAGAGCCTGATCAAATACTACTTTTGATCGAGGGGAGATATAGGCATCTCCATATCCAGCCCCGCTTACTTTCGGTAATTGATCTAATGCCTGTATCAACTCATGAAGAACAACGTCCTCCTTGATACCTATCTTCCCAAAAAGGGATGGAATTACACCCTCTCTCTGTTCCAAAAGGGCATAGAGCACATGCTCTGGTTCTATCTGTTGATGGCCTTTTTTGGAGGCTATATCTTGAGAATTCTGTATTACCTCCTGGGCCTTGAGTGTAAATTTATCAAATCGCATAATTATCTTTCCTCCTTGCGTACTATTCTTATGGTATAAAAGGTAAGAATTGCCTGCGTGATTGTCAATGCTGCTTCAATCTCTTTCATGCAACTGGAAAGGGTATAAAAACACCAATGGATTCAGAGCCTAATTCTGAGTAGGCAGTGGTACTTCCTTTTCAACAGCCAATTGCATTAGGAAGGCTTCTATCTTAGCTTCGCCATTGATTACCTCTTCTTCACGACAAGTCATAGTGTGATACTGCATGTATCACTTAATCCAGTCACGGCATGTTCACTCCGTATGTATCGAATAGTGATGAAGCTGCAACATATCCCATACTTCATCAAGCAGTTTCTTATCTTTCCTGGACATCAGAGCTGACTCTTGACAAGTGGGAACAGAATGGTTACTTGGAGAATGGTCAGTTTAATCTTTCATTTCATTGGAACCATTTTACCTGAGGAACCGATACGATCAGGCCACCATGGGAAGGGTTGCGGGTGGCTTTTTTTGTGGGATCTGAAGTTTCCTCTACATCTCACGTGGGTATCACCCCTCCGTAAGGCGCCACAGACAGGGAGATTGATTTCTTGGTGTTAGATTTTCAGCAGGGTCGTTGAAATGATACAAAAGAGATAAAGGAGTGATGATGGTACACCATACAAAAAAAGAGAGGAAGGAACAAGTATGAATATAGGGCTTATCGGCTTGGCAAACTCGGGAAAAACTACCATCTTTAATGCAATGACAAGGACTCAGGCTCAGATTACAGAGTACGTTAACCCCAAATCGGAGCCCAACAGGGCGATGATGAAGGTGGAGGACAGTCGGGTGACTATCCTTTCTGACATGTATATGCCTAAAAAAACCACCTACGCAGTCATTGAGCTGATTGATTTTATAGGACTGACCGAAGGCTCTGCCAAGGAGGGGCTCTTTTCCAGCTCTTCTATGGGGTTGATAAAAAATACGGATGCACTGGCTATTGTAGTGCGTCATTTCAACAACGATATGGCAGGAATTTCGACACCTCTGAGGGATATTGCGAAAATCGATGAGGAATTATTGATTTCTGACCTACTTATTGCTGAGAATCGAATGGAACGGATAAAAAAGGCCTATCAGCAGGGTAAAAAAAACAATTCCCTTGAAATGGAAGAAAAGATACTCCATAAGATTATAGACCATTTGAGCAACAATCAGCCGATCCGGGAACTAGAACTGGATGGTGATCATGAAAAAATGTTACGCGGATTTCAGTTCCTCACGCAAAAACCCACCATGGTTATCCTGAACTCTGAGGAGACAAATTTTGGGAAAGGCAATGACCTATTAGAGAAGATCGGAACAAACCATAGAGTCATAGAATTTGCGGGTAAATTTGAGATGGAATTATCCCAGTTAAATGATCAGGTGAGTATAGATTTTTTTATGGCGGACATGGGCATCCAGGAATCCGCGAGGGATCGATTGTGCCGTGCCGCTTATGAAGTCTTGGGCTATATAAGTTTTTTCACGGTTGGTTCCGATGAGGTTCGTGCATGGAGCCTTCATCAGGGCGAGACTGCTATAGCTGCAGCCAGTACCATTCATACTGATCTCGCTCGAGGTTTCATCAGGGCCGAATGCTTCTCCTATGAGGCTCTCATGGAATGCGAGTCTGAAAAGGGAGTAAGCAAAAAAGGTTTGCTAAGGCTGGAAGGAAAAGA
>Ga0233413_10000793_pt1 | contig 14556 bp, 10 predicted proteins | sample Na_anoxic_6_MG_FD_189019 | JGI IMG/M metagenome (GOLD analysis project Ga0233413, IMG submission 189019) | Seawater microbial communities from Saanich Inlet, British Columbia, Canada - Na_anoxic_6_MG | ecosystem: Environmental > Aquatic > Marine > Inlet | place: Canada: British Columbia... | reverse complement strand
AGCATTCTTCTTTTGAATCGAGGATTGTATAAAACAATCTACCCTCACTTTCTTTGAAATCTAAAATTCCCTCTGCGGTATCTTCCGATTACCTTGTCTTCGCCCCAGGGTCTTCTTACTTCCTTATTGATAAACTTGTATGCCGCATCTTTTCCGGAATACTTAAAGAACTGTGCCGCCTTCTGAGACACCTGATCAAACTTATATTGATTCCAATCGCGATTTGTTTCTTTCGCTCTGACATATATATATAACCGTACCCAAAAGGCATTATCAGATTCCCACTCTTCCCTGTATTGTTCGTCTGTCATTATATCACGCTTCACAACCCTTGTCAAGCTTCTTTTTCGATTTTCTCCCTTTATCAATGGAATGTGGACGGTGGGCTTCCGTTTGACGAAGTTATTATAGATCTCTTTCAAGTAAAATTTCAGATCTGGAATATCGGAAAGGTAGGATCTTTTATAGAGTTTATCGACCATCGTTTCAAGGTTGACTTCGTTGTTCGCCATCTTGGTGCTTATCTGCTCTGCATAGGGGATTGCCACAAGTCGCCATGGCGCATTCTTGTCTAGGTTGAACCCGTTATTTGCGGCGATCTGTCGGTATATCTCAAAATGCGGATCGTTCATATATGATGCGATCTTAGGTATGTCTTCTCCGTGGTCAAACGAATCGACTATTTCAATCGCCCACCCACTATAGAGGGGTGTCCCTAGATTGCTTGTGATATATTCAGTCATCGTATATGGCCGCAAGAGAGTATATCGGCCGACAAACAATGTAAACTGTTCCACAAAATCTGAGAAGTTCAAAATATCTTCATTTATATCTGGATCTATAAGGAACGGGAAAAAGTTATCAGAGTATAACTCCCTCATGAAAGAAAAATAATCTTCCCTTGGAGATCTCCATCCCCTCGATGCACTCAGGCCTGCATTTAAGATACCGAATCCTGTCGAAGGTATTGTGCCCACCCTCATAAGGTCACCAACGGTGGCTCGCATTGAGTTAAATGCATCCGCGACGAAGTTAATTGCAAAGACCTCATCTTTGCCGTCCAACCTTTTTACTGATCCGGCGGCAGGATATATGGCATCTTGATTTTGATCGATCCTACCAAAGAACATATTGTCGTACCAGTAATCTACAGAGTTATGCTCGGAATATCCTCTCGGGTAGTTTTTAGCATACTCAACTCTTTCGTGGAAAGAAGAACTAGCAGGTAACTCGTTTGATCCATGACTATACTTCATGGTCCAGTCTCCACATCGGCCTCCGCCTCGGCGGCGGATTCGGCGGCGTCAGGGGCGTCTGGATCTTTCATTTTATGATTGTTAAATTTACAGGTCAGGGTGCTCTCTAATAATCCGGATGATAGTCTGGTTTTTATGCCTATGATAACATAAAGCCCGCCCAATCCCAGCATGGCAGCAATCGAGTTACGGCTGATGAGGGTTCCCACTCCCGCGACAGCAGGATTTACCACCACATATTGCCCCGGATATAATGACGGATTGCCGAAAATCGTCACTTCGGCGTCATAAGGCTTTTTTAGAATACCCACATCCGGATTTGCTCCCGAATCTAAAGATTTTAGCAGGTTCATCTCTTTTAGTCTGCTAGACTGTTGGGTGAACGATACATTCTTTACGATACCTGCGTCAAGTCCAGCGGATAGATGGTATATCCCCCTCTCGGCGTCCCTTTCTTCATCTTGTCCTACCGGTATAACATTATCACCAGTGCCGATTATAGGAACCCTTGATCCGTGGATGATGGTAAAGGATTTTGGATCACGCACCGCCTCATTTCCGGCAGCTGCTGACCCCCCCAAAATCTCGTCTATTGATACTGACTTGATCTCAAATTTACCAATTTGGTCTGGGGCGGTGGTATCAAGGTTTCGTCCTGAGGAGGCACCGAGAAGACCTATTGGCGGATTTACTCGCGAATTGATCAGCCCTGGTGCGTGACCTGTGACGGTGGATATCGATATCGGCATTCTTCCTTCAGTGAAACTCTGTTTGATGGTCTTCCATTTTCGTCCCGAAACATATGCTGTTAGGGCATTATCAATCAACTCCGGAACTGCTTTTTTCAGGAATGTATCGAAGGTAAAAATAGCAGTGCTATGCTCCATAACATTCTTGTACATAAATGCATTGAACATACTTAGCGATACGGGAAGTCTTGATAGGTTGATTTGTTTAGTTTTGATTCCTTTGATAAATTCTGCAACATCTTCTGGTTTAGTCGGGGCGCTCTTTGATGGGAATTTATGAAATACATAATCCCCAACAACGATCTCTCTGGTTTGCGGAAGGTCATGTTCTTGTGCGGTAGCAAAACCACCTAATCGGTTCTCTAAAGGCACCAGTGCCGATGCATAATAGTTGAGGAGATCCCCGAGATAAAAATAAGCGATTGTGCGGCGGCCGCGGCGGCGCCTTTGTTTTTCTAGTCCCTTTCCCTGTAGACCTTCGGTTTGGGCGCCCTCTGTGAGTTCTTTTACGGCATCCACGCTTTTGATTTGCTTTGTGTTTCTCGTTGACGGCGGGAGTCCCGCCCTATAGGCCTTTTCTGATATCGTAAAACTATACAATCTTTCTTGATTGAAAACATAATTTATAAATTTAGCATAGTTTGATAGTCTCTCTCTTTCTACCTTTTTGGATAAATCTTCTTCGGCGGTTTTTACTTTAGTCGCGAGCTTGGCCTTTTCGGAATCATTGCTATCCGATACATCGCGCTGGATTTTGGCCAGAGCTTCTCGTGCCGCTTTGAGGGCATTCAATTGATCCTCTGTGCTCCCAATGGCAAGCACATTTGATTCGGATCCATCCGAGCCATGCTCTGCGGCGGCGGTGAAAGAAATAGTTAGTTCTACGGCACCATCATCACGGAAATTAAAATCAGTAGTTATGGGATATATAGAGAGGAGAATCTTGCTGTCGTCTACTGCTTTAGCGAGCTTGTCGGCGGCGGGGATTGCGTTATTCGAATAGTTATATCCTATCTCTACAAATATCTCTGCTTTTCTATCTGGCAATGCCTTCTTCGCCCATTCTTTTTCCTTTTCTGTGAGTGGCAATTCCTCTCCGTCTCCGGCGGGCATATGCGGTTCCACATCAAAGACATGATTGAAGAGCAACTCTGTCCAAGGCAATCCGGCATCCGATGCTCCGCCAGTATCCAAGTCCGAGAATGATTTGAAAAACAGAACCATGGTCCCCTGCAAACTCCTGGTCGCGGTAAAGAAATTCTTCCCAGTTGTCTCAAAGTCAAAACTCTTCAAACCCACTTCGCTTCCTGCCGATGTGCCATCTTTGAAATAAGCAGCTAGATCGGGGCTGTGCGAAGAAAACTTAAATTCTCTCACACGTTCCTGGCCAGTGAACTTATCTCGCTTGGCAATCTTAATATACGGGGTTAGACTGGAGAGGTCGTTTGGTTTTATGCCCATCAAAGAAAGCATATTCTTGCTTGATGTCAGTTTATTTAGTAGATTTTCTTTTGTGTTTACAATAATCAATCTTGGCATCTGGGCAGGTTCAGGTGCCTCTTCTGACGGAAGTTTATCTATGTTCTGAAGCAAATATGCCTGCTCTGTTTGCTCTAGTTCTCCGGCGGCGGCCGCCGATTCCTTATTCTGTCTGCCTCCTGTGCCGAGATTATTTCTCTTTTTTTGGAACTCTGCCGCATATGCCCTTATGATAGCTATCCGCTCGAACATGATGGGGATATACATTGAGGGTATAATATCAGCATCAGGAAGTTCTTTCCTTATTTGGTCATACTTTGCCTGGGTATCGATTAAAAGCCGTTCTTTTGCATGGGCAACTGCTGCGCGGCCATAGGTATCTTCGAGTTTCTTCGTTTGTGCAGCGGAAATTCTGGTTGAGGGCGCGTTGAGGATCCTCCCAGCACCGCTGTTTCTCTCACGTTCTTGTGTTATTCGATCAAATTCTGCCTGATTTTTTGCTTGTTGGGCATCAACTTCTTTCTTGTGTCTTATCGCTTTGAGCGAGTCGAGGGCGGCGGCCTTCTCCTGTTTTGTCTTGTCGTTGCCGAAACCTGTCACTTTATCTAGACCTTCTGGCGTAAATGCTCATCACCCTGTTGAATGGCATAGGGATCTCTATCACATCACCAACCCTGATGTGTGATTCAGTTGGTGCCTGGTTATACCAAGCTATCAGCCACCAATAAGTGGGATCCCCATAATACTGATCTGCTAACTTATAGAGTCTATCTCCCACCTTCCAAACTCTTGTCTCGCTGTCTAAGAAAGATTGCTCTGCTAAGGTGGGATAGCTTATGTCCGCCGTCTTATATTGCCTTACGAACCTAATGCCCCTATTATCGAACTGCTTCTTATACATTTCGGATCTGTTTATTACAGCTTCTCTATTGTTATATCTAGATGCCATGTGTTGTTATGCTCCTGCTCTATGTATTAGGGGAAATATCCCCTGAATCCAAGATCACCAATTGCCTTTCCGGGATCAGACAAAATATGGCCACCACGATTCCTATTTTGAGGTGATAGAATCTTATTTGCCTGAACCCTAAACCTTTCACTCGCAACCCGAGCCTCTAACCTCGCAAGAGCTCTGAATCCGAGTCGTGTGCTTTCTCTTACTTCGCCAGGTTGTTGTGTAATGCCATTGGGGAGGTCTGCTCGAACATCACCGGTGCCGCCGTTGAGGGATAATGCTGGGTTACCGCCATAGGGAAAGACTGGTTTCTTTACATCTTCGCCATTGATCTGCACGGTTTTGGTTTGGTTTGATGCCGTGCCCTGGAATCCTAAGGGCTTTTCGTGAAGAATGGATAGTTCAAGATCAATCTTTATTGTCTGAGGGTAGAATATTCCTGGTTTCGGATCAAAGAACCCGTCTTCTATAATGGGGTTGTATTTGAACCCTCCAATTGTGCACCCGAGGCCAGCTTTCACTGCCGGCGATGTTCCGTCTTCCTCGGTTAGACCTGGCATACATATAAGATTTCCCATCTTCACCTTGAAAAGAGGACCGGACTTTATGGTGTTCGCATCACCAGACTTTTCATATGAAGGGTACATCATAGAAATGAGATTGTTCGCTTTAAGTATGTTCGCTCTCGCTTCATTTATGTTAGAAGAAACAAGATCAAATGCCACGTTTATAACCCTTTCGGTATTTTGGTATGTCTGAATTGGATCGGAGCGACCAAATACTTGCTCTTTATTGTAGTTGGTAATAAAGTTGTCGGTAAAATCTGTTAGGAATGCTTTAAAGAATACGGGCACACCAGAGATGATGTGATATATCTCAATGAAGTATCCTTTATTTATTGCTAACTCGGTGCTTGGATCATTATAGTAGGCACCAGCGACTTGATTCGCTGCGGTGGCGGGACTATCTTCGCCGAAAGACAGTTGCTCCCTGAGTTTGGTGCGGATATCTGCATCTCGGTAAACACTGTCATGATCACTAATCAGAGCATCTAAATCTAAGTCATCATCCATAATAAAATCTCCTCTTCTCTATATTCTATAATTAGAGAGAAATGGTTTTTTCTACTCGTTATATGATTAATCTATGCCGTCTGCTTCTTTAGGGTGTTGTTTATAGAGTCATATAGCATTTTATGAACTGGTGATGACACACCTAGAATATCATCGAGAGTAAGTTTAATTTCCATCTGCGTTGGCTCGTTATTCTTTTTCATTTCTTTTGCGAACTCTCTCGCTATCTGTGCTCCAATATTAGATTTGTTGGTGGATGCTGCTGATATCATAGAGGTGCTGTCGTTCTTGATGTCATCAACTGCGGTGCCCAGTGGCGAAACCTCTTCGATGCCAAGTCTCACAGCGGTACCAATCTTTTTCCCGACAGGTCGCATTGGTCCTTGTTCAATCGGACTATTAGAGACTTGTTCCTTAAACAGATCCACGAACCAGTCTCCCCCGAACCCTAGGGTAAATGCATCAACTATGACAGCACCAAGCTGGATGCCCACTTTTTTCAGCTTTTCCATAAATGTGCCTTTACCCGTAATATCTCTAAATATCTGCGGGATTCTCATCACCAGCGCGATGAGGCCGGACAAGAGCGGACCAGTAAGTGCTTTGAACAAGAGCTTGCCTGCACCTTTCAGGAGTTTTCCGCCTCCGCCTTTGAATAGTCCTCCCATCTTGGAAAAAAACCCCTTCTTTCCTGCTTTTCTCGCTTCCCAAAGTTTCTCTGCTTTTGCCGCTCGAAGTCTTTTCGCCACAAACCCGCCCTTCCCTTGCACTTTTGTTGCAATTGCTCCTGCACCGGACATGGCCAGGCGACCACCACCACGGGCGGCCGAACCAACCAGTTTGCCGGCGCCGCGCAAAAGAAGTCCGCCCATACCCAGTTTCAAAGCGAGCAATCCGGCGAGGGCAATCTTCCAGTTCGCCGCTTCGAACAGTCCGAACATTTTGGTATCACCTTTCAACCAGTTAACGAAATCTATGATGTATGGTATAATTTCTTTTCTGAAAAATTTTGCAAAAATGATAACCTCGTCAACAATGCCAGCCATCTGATTGCCAATTTCTGTGAATACCTCCTTGCCCTCCATTCCGCCGCCAATAAAGACGCCTAAAAGCTCTTTCATCGCAGCTTGGAGTTTTGGATTTCCAAAGACGGCCGTCAATGCAAGTTTGATTTGCTCTGCCAAACTCACTGTTGCGGTCAGCATTTTTTGATATCTTTCCTGGAATTTCTGCTCTTTCTTTGCTTTCTTCGCTGCCTTCTTCATTTCTTCGTCTTGGTACCCCATCATCATGGCGAACTTGTCGCCGGAGATTCCGAGTGTCTCTGACATCGCTTTGCGCTCTTGGTATCCCATTGTCTCATAGGATTTTCCTTGTGCTTTCAGCGACTCTATAACTGCTTTGGTGACTGCCTCTGGTCCTTCCTCGGATTGAAGTCTAAGCATTTCCATACTATCAAGCATTGGGCCGCCTACCAAAGCATTAAGTGCCCCCACTTTGCTAGCGGCACCCTCAAAAGTATCAAAACCTTCTCCGATGGTCGCAATGTCTGTCATCTCTAATCCGGTAGCCTTGGCCATCGCCGCGATATCAGTAAACTTATCAAGGATTCTGCCGCCATACAAAGCCAGTGTTCCTGCCATCGCACGAAAGTTTGAACCTATCTGTGCTGGTGTCTGCCCAAGATCCATAGCACTAGATGCTAGACCCTTCATCGCATCCTCTGCTGCCGGCATCGACATACCCATTCCTCTCGTCATGAAGTTCAAGGATTTTCCAGTATCGCTTCCGCTTTGCCCCATTCTTTCGAGTTCTGCGGTCATGCCAATCACCGAACTTCTGGTAGCTCCCGATGCATCCGCCATACCAGTCCAACTGCCTGCCAGTGCCGCACCCGCACTCGCCACCGCTTCGATGTCAACACCAGCGGCGTAGTTCATAGCGGCACCCAGATCTTTCGTCATCTCCCCAGCATCACCAGTTGCTTTGCTGAAGTTTGCCATCGCTTGCGATGTGCGCATCATATATTCATATGATTCTGTGAATATCATCTTCATCCCAGAAGTGATAAGATTTATTGGATTGAAAATATCAAGAAATGAACCTCCGATTGCTTTGAGTGACTTATATGTTGCTTTTACCACACCCTCTACTTTCACGGCATTCTTCCACATCACAAGCATGTTCTTTGCTGCGGCGGCAGTGGAACTTTGGGATATCATCATCTTGCTGGCGATGCTGTCGAAAGCGCCCAAGGAAGCTTGTGCGATTTCTTTCTGGTAGTGAAGACTTTTCGCTTGTTCCTTTAAAACTACCGCATGTTGTTTGAACCATTTATCTTTTTGCTCAAGAACTTTCAGTGCTTCTTCGTTTGCCGCTGAAAGTTCTCCTTGTGCATTACGCTGAAGTTCTATCTTCTGCTTTGCTAGTGCGATTTGCTCTCGCTGCAATCCTGCTTTTTTGGCTTCCTGGTCGAGTTCTTCTCTTTGTAAGTCAAGTCTGTCTGTGGTTGTAGCAAGTGCCTTCTCTCCTATATCTAGGAAATGATCAGCACTCTCATTCAGCTCTTCCTGCTGTTCTGTGAGTTCCTTGATCTGCCGCTGTAGTGCACTTAGTTTTTCATTTTTAGTTGCCACTCTGCTTTTTTATCCTTATTGTTTAAATGGCCATTTGACACCAGTCGTTCTCTCAAACTGCGAAATTGCCGAACCTAGTTTTGCTTTATTCTTATATGTGTGAGGACTATCTAATCCATTGCTCTTCCAGGATTGGAGATATCTCTTTTCTTTCGACATTACATTCGCGAAATTATCTAGTTGGGGTTTAGTTCCCCTGATACTTATGGGCATGGCGCCACCCTTAAATAGCGCGGGCATCATCCATCGAAGTGCCAACCCGAATGCAAGAAGGTAACCTTCTCTTATCTCGCCGTCTGCGTCATTCATTTTGATAAAGTCAATAACTGTTGGGACTAAATCTCCGCCTTCTGTTTCACTTATTTCGCTGTCACTCATAGAATAAAATCCTCCACTAGATAAATAGTTTTATAACAACAAAAGGCACCCGTAGGTGCCTTCTATTATTTCTTTGATGCTTCTGACTCGTCTTTTATTTGCTTCGCTAATCTCTCAACGAACCATCCTCGTAATTTTACAGGTAGATTATATGCTTCGATGAAGCTCCATCCGCCATAATATTTTAGAATAAAGATCTGTTCATATACCATCTCTGAGTATTTAGGCGTCAGGCCAAAAAAAGTCCGTGGTAACAGGAACCTCCAGATCCTGCTCGTGGTCGCACTCTTCGCAAACGAACTCTTGCGTTAAATCAATATTCGGAGTAACCTGTACCATTACCTTCCTAACAAATCTGGAATCTTGTGCTGGCATGTTATCAATAAACTTCTCTATCTCTTGGCGATTATCAGTACCCGATACTGAAGCAATACACGCCTTGAGTGTGGTGGTCAGTGCATTATCGTGCTGCTTTCTTTTCTTTCTCGAATGGCGTGTGGCAGTTATCTTCCTTTCATCAACGCCGTTGATCAGCTTTATTTCTACATCCAATTGAGATTTGGGGAGTGTCACAATAAAAGTACCATTGCCTGTGTCTCGCACAGCAGACCCCACCTCGTCAGAAACTTCTGCCAAGTCTGGTGGGCCCTTCGTGCCAGCATCTCGCAAATCAAATGACATGTCTTGATCCGTATAACAGTTAGGACATGTCGCTTTGGTTTCATACATCTCGCCATATGCACTAATTCTCGCCGCAACAAGAATGGCACTCTTATCGCCTATGAGAAGGTGCTCCTGACTGATTCTACCATCGACAATAATATTCTTGAGAAGCTTGTCGAAGACAACACCTTTCTGGATTAGAGACTGCGATGTCAGAATATCTTCTTCTTTCGCCGTCATCTCCCTGATCTCAATCGTTGTCTCGTTGTGGAGTGGGTGCCCCGGTTGGTAGTATTTTCCCTCTGATGGCAAATCAACCATCTCTGTGGGGGATACAAAGGATAATCCACCCCCATCAGAATCTGCATTTATCGCAGCAGAAACATCAGCAGAATCCTTCGCACCTGTCGAAGGTAAACCGAGGCGTTCCTCGTTATTTCTTTTTGTCATTCTTACCTCGTTAAATCTTCCTAAGATTTCCTTCTACAGTATAAGGCATCTTAAGTAAAAATTTAAACATTATTTCTCTTCTCTATAAATCAGCTACCAGCAGTGGTAGTGTATCCGAGGAGTCCTTCCGGAGTGACAATGTTGAACCAATCAAATCTAAGTTCGAGAGATATCTCGACAAGACCTTCATTTTCGTAGTTCAAGTCACCACCGAAATCAACACTCTTGATCCATGCTCTCTGAAGGGTGATCTCTTCTATCAGTGCCCCGTCTCCGTTCATTTGAGTAATAACAACCTGACCAAGTGCCTTCACGGCTTCTGACTTACTGATTGTTGAAACATCTGCATTGGGTGCACCAGGTGTCGGGGCACTCGTATTAAGAATATTATCTGGAAGTCGGTATCCCGAAACTTGAATCAAGTCATATAGTGCTTGTGTTGAAGAAGGGTTCGAGGGATCCACAAGAGTGAGGGTGATGGGATCATATGTCACTCCACCGGGATAATAAAATGTATGGTTGATAAACTTATGTTCTGCCTCGCCAATCGTCATCTTGGGTTTGGCAACTGCCTTACACACATAACTAATGTACGATGATAGTTCGGGTGCACCGATACTCACAAGCCAACGATGTTGCCTCTTCGGGTCAGATATTGTTGCGTCACTCCAAAATGCCATTTTTTATTTTCTCCTCAGTTCTCAGTTTTGTAACTATAAGTAGTTTTCTATTTCTTTTTTAATCATCGAAAGATGCACCAGATCTCGTCACAATAAAGTCAAGAGCGATGAATTCGAGAGCCTTAGCAGGTTTCAAATAAATCTTGGCATACATGATATTCCTATCAACTAATTCTGGTGTAGTTGTTGTACCGTCGAGAATAACCTTATAATCAGTCAATCCCAGTCGCGTCTTAACACTCGAAAGGAATGGATTAACTTGACCTAAGAATCTATTCCACGTTGATTGAACATTCTGGTCAAAAAGCAACCTAGAAGCGATTCTAGAAATCTCACGTTTGACGAAGATTAACATTCGTCTAACATTGATTCTATCGAGAGCAGATGGTGTCACTTGAAGTGTCTTCTGCCCGAAAATCACAATGCCCTCAGATGGGAATTGTGCGATGGGGTTAATATTCGCTGTATACAGATCATCACGATTATCCGAAGTTAGTCTTTGCCGCACGTTAGTCACTGGCAATCCTGCACTTCCTTCAGTCAATCCACCTCTGGTAAACCCAGCGGGGGCGAACCACAACTCGCTCTTCGCTTCGCTAGAGGCGAGAGTTCCGAGCACTACCACACTAGGTGGCACCCATAAGGAGCCTCCTGTCGTTATAGTATCGTTGATTTGAACCCACGGATAGTAGGCACACCCATAACTGTTGTTGATATTTCGTAGGTTCAACTGACTTATAGTCTCTGAGACACTACCGATTCGATTGGCAGCACTTTGTGTTGATTCCGTTTCTGGTTCGTATCCGCCAGCAAGGTCGATTACCGCGAGGACATCACCTCGGTTCTCAGCAGTTTCCAAGAGTTTTCCGGTAATAACCGAGTTGGTAATGCCGGGAACCGACAAGATATTACAGTCAACAACATCCGGGTCAGCAACCGCATTGATTGCTCGCTCGATTGATGCGAAGGCATAGTTGTTCTGGGCGTTTGAGCTTGCCAACAGTCGGTTAGCAAAAGGTTCTCTTTCTAAGATATTCAAACCTTCAAATCCGCCGTTAAGCATTGTAGTGAACTTATTGAATCCAGCATCAAGAACCGCTTCATAACTTGACTGAGCAGTAAGAGATGTGCTATCAGCTCGCGAACCGGAGATATATGTTGCCTCTGCCGTCGTACTTGATCCAGAAACATCATCTAGACTAAATATCCAAGAATAGTTTAAAGAACCAGTGACACCCAGACTATCTAGGTTTTCTGGCTTCCTTAGAACATAGTCAGGAATATCTCTCTGTAGTCTGCTGCTGTTAGCAATGTTTGTTACAACACCGAAGTAAGCATCTTTTTGATTAATCAAGGTAGCATCGTTGCTGTTCGCTCGCAGAGGTAACTCTGGGAATTCAAACGAAGCAGTGATGGGAAGTTCGGTTCTTACATACTCGGAACCTTGACCCATTGAGTCTACAATGTCGTCGGTGACATATGTGTCGATGGCGGCGCCGTCGGACCCACTAATCAGTTGGAAAGAGTCAAACCGTGTTGGTCCGTATACGCCATATGGAAGGAACTTCGGATCTGCGGCACCAGCGGCGACGGAAGAATTCAAAACAACTCTTATGTATCGTGACTGGTTTACATAGTCTCCGTAGTTTTGATATCGTTTATTCTCGTCATCCCACACTCTATAGGAATCGCCGATTCTTCGGGCGATATAATCTGGAGAGTTAGGATTTAAGTTTACGTCGCTATAAGTCTCTACCGGAGAAACCCTAGCATCAGCATCTCCTATATTCCTAATCTGAACCGAGAATGTTCCGTATGGTTGATCTGAGTTCGGGGATGCCTTAATACTCGTAATAGAAATCTTAAGATTTGCTTGTGCCCATTCTCCGCCTGAAATCGCTTCAAACTTGAAGAGGTTCTGCATATTCAAAGCATTATAGAGAGACGCCGCTCCTAAATCTTGCGAGAAAAACCACCCAGTAGATGCATTGCTAAGTTGCATGTCTTGGATGTTTTGCTGTGCTGTTATCCCCGCAGTCATGGTCCTCAGACCCAAGATGACCCCTAGCGATGAAGAAAGGGAATTGAGTTTGTCGCTAACGTTCCTATCGAAAGTTTCGCCGAGGAAGTAAGTCTTCTGATTGTCGCCGGCAAAAGTGTTAACCAAAGTCGGATTAGTGTTGAAAACGTTTCTAATATAAAGTTTGCTATTTTCGTCGAAGTTGAACACAACCTTATCGGTATCTGTTCCTAACGAGTTTTTCACAAGTGCGGTATATTGATGTGGTGTAGCATCCGATAAGAATACCCCTGCGGTTCCGCTAGCGGTGGTGTCGCCGTCCATCAGCGTTCCTGTCAGTTCTACAGAACCTTCCGAACAGTAAAAAATCGCTGCCAGGGATCCCGTGGGAGACTCTTCCAGGTTTGACCCGGATTCTACAAGGAACAAGCCATATGCACCTCCGGGGGTGAAAGTAGCATCCATAGCCTCTGAGTTGGTTTGCCAGCCGGCATTCCCGTTGGTGGTGGGGTTGGCGTCTTCAATGCCTGCTAGTCTAACAATCGTAGCGGGACTTCTATTTCTCAAATAAGCTTGTGCGGCATACGTTCCATATGCGGGGGCGGAGACATTTGGTCCGCTTCTCCACACATCACTGCTGCCGGCGCCGTAAATGGGGTTGCCAAAAGTCTCAACAAAATCTGCCATCGAATTAATCTGAACAGGCACCATTGATGGTCCCTTTTCCGCTCTAGTGATGATTACTGGTCCTACAGCGGTTGGTAATTCTGGCAGTTGTGAGTTGTCAATCTCGTCAACAAAAACTCCAGGGGATACAAATTTAAATTTCTGTGCCGTCATGGTTTTTTGTTCTCCTCGTAATATAAAGCATACATTGTGCTTTTTGGGCGCTTCTTTTCTTGATGTAAATAGTTTTTAGAATTTCAAAATGCTCTTTTTATTCTCTATACTTGCCCCAGTTATCAGGGTGGGTTGGATCGTCGCCCATTATCACCCTTTCCCTGGAGAACTTAAACTCTACAGCGTTCTCTCTCTCGACGATGTGAGGTTTCTCCTGGTTGTTGCCTGAACCTATTAGGCTTCCAAGTACCTTCACTTCAATCGATGTTTGATATATTCTCTCTTCCACGCCCATGTCAGCAATATTATTCTCTTGGGAATAGGAAGGTTGAAGGAATGCTTCATATCGATGACCATTCTGTCGCAGAATAAAACTATTAATCCCCCCCGTCGCAACCATAAATGGTTGGCTCATTTCGTTGATCTGCTGTTGATATTCGCCCCTCAAGATAATCTTATACATAGCTGTCACATAAACAGGAATGGGAATAGATTTGTGAGTGTATACAATCTTCTCGTTCTTTGGGTGCACCTTGAAATTCAACTGACCGTATGTCTTTTTGGCATCCGCATTCTGAAAATTCTTTGTTTTATTCTGGTTGATCACGTTTGTCAGCGGAATGGAACCTCCACGATAATCGTTAATGGGAAATACATTCGCTTGAAGGGATCCCTTAAAAGCTAGATCTTTCTCGACGCTCGTTCTCTCCACAGTTATTATGGGAAAAATAAGGGCGCCCTCTTTGTCGCGAAGACTCTTATCCGACTTAGACTGGTGTGCTCTTTCCGCAGCCACCCAAATAACTGGTATCTTCATCCATCCGCGATTAGTATTGGAGAAGACATTTACCCCTTCATTAACCCAATCAAATACTGCGGTGTCTATTGTTTCTAAGTTTGATGGTTCTAGAATCGTAACTTTTTCGTTGTTATCTGACATATCATTTCACTCCCTAAATCTTATAAAATGGACTTGGATACCAGGTGCAGTCTTCATTAAAATACCATTTATTAGAAATAATAAATGGACCGACTGGGGAGGGTCCGGCATCCGAAAGGTAGAACTGATATCCGTTGTATTTGCATGGTTCTGCCACAAACTCTTCCAGAGTCCTGTAGTTCAGAGAATCGATTTCTGCCGCAGATAGAGTTGGTACACATATCTTACAGTCATCGGGTATCGTAAGAACTTCAATGTTGACAATCCTCTCTTGTGCCAACTTGAATTTGTCTATCGAGACTTTCGGAAGTGTTGATTCCTCAAACACACCATCTCGTGCGCGAATGCATTTTGCTGCGATTTCCATCTTATGATCAACTTGACCAAAGAGTTCTCGGGGTTGGGATAGTGTTACTATCTCATAGAACAAGTTACCA
>Ga0233413_10000791_pt1 | contig 14564 bp, 11 predicted proteins | sample Na_anoxic_6_MG_FD_189019 | JGI IMG/M metagenome (GOLD analysis project Ga0233413, IMG submission 189019) | Seawater microbial communities from Saanich Inlet, British Columbia, Canada - Na_anoxic_6_MG | ecosystem: Environmental > Aquatic > Marine > Inlet | place: Canada: British Columbia... | reverse complement strand
CTTCGAAGCAGGTGATTTCACAGACAGCGTTGCTTTTGTATTTAAAGGAGAAGCCGCTGAACAGTATATGGTTTCAGTCAACGATAAGCCTGAGGTCAGATATGTAACTAGGGGTTACTGGGGCTTGATTGACGCTAATGGCAATCCCCTGACCGAATTTGACCAGATCACTCATGTAAGCGATTTTCATAATGGATTGGCAATAATCAATTATGACAGTCGGCCGAACGGCTATGCAAATATAAAGGAATTGAATGAGGAACAGGGCTATATAAGTATTAACCAGAATTATATGAACACAAGCGGCGAAAATATGCTTAATAAAAATATTAGCAGTGCACTTCTCGAGCCTTTTAATGATGGTATCACGGTAATTGTCAATACCGGGGCATATTACTTTTGCGATATGAATTTTGATAAGATATTTGATTCAACTTTTTCATCAGCCCGTAATTTCAACGATGGGCTAGCTGTGGTCAGGACTGGTAGGCGTTATAAATACATTGACAAGAATGGAAGGGTTGCAATTGAAGGCAATTTCCTGGTCGCTAATGATTTCAGCAACGGTTATGCATATGTAGTTAATGAGTTTAATAAACCGGGCTATGTCATTGATAAACTTGGTAATGAATACCTGAAAGAATTGAACATATACGGTATGAGCATGTTCAATGATGAAGGTTATGCAATTGCTTACACAACAATTGACATCAATGAGTTAACTCAAGACCGGTTGTATTATATGATCCGTATAGAGAATCTACCCGACTGATTATCCCTTAGAACTACTAAAAACGTAAAAAGCCCTTCTGGCAATTTACGATTTTTTAATATTTTGAGTATTTTCCTCGAAGAGGTTTTTTAAGCATTAATAACGGCAGGTCTGTTTCTCGGTCTTACCCCAGTCGGAGTTGGCGACTGTTTTGATGTGGTCGGGCAGATGATCGTGATTATCATAGAAACCAAGGTTATATTTCCCGTCTTCGTAAATTATTTCAGTTACCGACGAATTTTCATACCATGCAATGTCCTTAACTTCTTCCAATGGTAAGTTGCGGATATAGGCAATAAGGGTTTTTATGACTGCACCATGTGAAAAAATCGCTATTGAACTGTCACTGGGATTCTCCAAAACAATATCATTCAAAGCTTTTACCGCTCTTTTTTGAACATCATACAAGTTTTCACCATTCGGAGGCTGTGCCAAATGAGGAAGTTCACGCCATTTTTGAAACTCATCACCCCATAGTTTAAAAATATCTTCATAATCGCGGCCTTCCCAATCCCCGCCGTTTATCTCATTAAGATTTTCCTCATTTATAAAAGTATCCTTTAATCCGGGCAATGCACAATCAGCTGTCTGGATTGTCCTGCCCAGCATGCTGGTGTAAATCTTATTTAATTTTTTGTCTTTAAAAAATGTTCCAAGCAATTCAGCTTGTCGCATGCCGTTTTCAGACAGGGGAACATCTTCACGGCCATTGAAACTAGGGCTAATGTTGCCGGTTGATTCAGCGTGTCTCACCAAATATATAATCATTTAAGCTTAATCTCCGTTTAATATTAGCGCACCGGTCAGTTGGCTGACGCTCCTAATACCGTTATCCGCCATATAGGATTCTATACCCGCTGTAACATCAGTACAAGCAAAAGGATTGTTGAAATTCCATGTTCCCACCATAACTGCGGTTGCCCCGGCCAGTAAAAACTGTATTGCATCTTCACCAGAGCATATTCCCCCCATTCCTACAACCGGTATTTTAACAGCTTTATATACCTCATGAACCATCCTAACTGCAACAGGTCTGACAGCAGGTCCCGAAAGACCGCCTGTGTTGTTTGCAAGCACAGGACGTCTTGTCTTTACATCTATAACCATTCCCGTGATTGTATTAATTAGCGAAACTGCATCAGCCCCTTCAGATTCCGCAGCCATAGCAATCGAAGCTATGTCAAAGACATTGGGTGTCAATTTAACCATTATTGGTTTTTTTGTAGCCTTTCTTACGGCTTTTGTGACTTCAGCCACACCGGCTGTTGTCGTCCCGAAAGCCACACATCCATGCTTTACATTAGGACAAGAGACATTTACTTCAAGCATATCAATATCAGTTTCATCGAGCCTTATGGCCATCTCAATATAATCTTCAACTGTATTCCCTGCGATATTTGCTATGATTTTGGTCTTGAATTGCTTTAAATATGGAATTTCATCGCTGATAAAAGCATCTACACCCGGATTCTGCAAACCTACGCTATTTAATATTCCTGATGGTGTTTCTGCAATCCTGGGGGTATTATTACCTAAACGAGGCAATAATGTAAGGCCCTTGACTGAAATCCCCCCGACTTTGTTTAGATCAACATAGTCTGCATATTCATGCCCAAACCCATATGTGCCGCTTGCGGCAATAACAGGATTCAAGAACTCAACGCCACCTATTTTTATACTTGTATTTACAACCATACCCTAAACCTCCGGGAAAACTATATCGCCGTCAAAAACAGGCCCGTCTTTGCAGACGGTCATCCGGCCTGTACCGGTCTTTGTTTTTACTTCACATGAACACACCAGGCATGCCCCGATGCCGCAGCCCATACGTTCCTCAAGGGAAATACAGGACTTATCCCCGTTCGAACGGACTAAACTGACAATTTTCTTTGACATTACTTCAGGTCCGCAAACGAATACCATGTCATACATGCCTTTTTTATATGTTTTTACAAAAAGATCCATAATATATCCGCCGTGTCCCCTTGAACCATCATCAGTCGATAAGTAAACCCTGCAGCTTTCCCTGTCAAATTCATCTCTCAGGACAACTTTTTCAGCACATTGATATCCCATAAATACATCAATGTCGCATCCTGAATATTTCTTTGCCAGATAATACAGTGGATATATACCTATTCCCCCACCCACTATGGCTATTCGCCGGAACGACTTATCTACCGGAAAACCATTGCCAAGCGGCCCCATGACGTCCAGTAACTCTCCGGATTTTCTCTCAGACAGCAGCCTGGTGCCTTCACCACGGATTTCATAAGCTATGTCTATTGTTCCTTTGCCAGCATCCGCATCCATTATGCTTATTGGCCGCCGAAGCACCAGTTTATTATCAGGGGAACATAGGATATTAATAAACTGTCCCGGTGAAGCTTTTACAGCTATATCAGGAGCTTTCAGTCTCATAAGCATATTATTCTTACAGAAATTATCATTGGAAATGACAGTTGCGTTCAGTCTCATCATTTATTCCTCTTTAATTTGTTCAATTCAATGGCTTCCATATCCTCAATCCTGACTCCCCTTGCAAGGCATTCTACAAAAGCCTTCGCAGTATCAAGCGATGTTAAGCATGGGATTGTCGTTTCGACGGCTTTCCTTCTAATTTTAAAACCGTCCCTTTCTGGTTTCCTGCCTTTTGTCGGCGTATTAATAACAGCGCAAAGGGTATCTGATTCCATAAGGCTTAGCACATCCCTCTCTCCTTCCCCTATCTTTCGGACAACACTTGTGGCAACCCCATGGTGGTTGAGTGTTGCTGCTGTTTTGGCAGTGCCATATAAATTGTATCCTAGTTTCTCAAATTTTTCAGCCAGCGGAACTATTTCCACCTGGTCGGTATGCCGTACGGTAAGCAGCACATCCTTCCTGTCCCTGTGCATTACCATACCGGAAGCCAGCAGCCCTTTGAATATCGCATCATTCAGGTCCTTTGAAATCCCCAGGACTTCCCCGGTGGATTTCATCTCAGGCCCAAGGCTTGCATCAACATCGTGAAGCTTGTCAAAAGAGAAAACCGGAACCTTAACGGCATAATATTCTCCGTCAGGATACAATCCGGTGCCATATTCAAAGTCACTTAGTTTTCCCCCCATTACCATATGGGTAGCCATTTCTATCATTGGTATGCCTGTAACCTTGCTTATGTACGGCACAGTACGGCTTGACCGCGGATTGACCTCTATTACATAAACCCTGTCATTGTGGATGACATATTGCACATTGACTGTACCAACTATCTTTAATTCCAGGGCAAGGCGCCTTGTGTAATCGACTATGTCGTCTTTCAGCCTTTGGTCCAGCGTTACCGTTGGATAAATCGATATGCTGTCGCCTGAATGTACACCGGCGCGCTCAAGATGCTCCATGATGCCGGGAATCAATATGTCATTCCCGTCACATATTGCATCAACCTCAACTTCGCGGCCAAGCATGTATTTATCAACCAATATGGGATGTTCCTGTTTCTCCATATTGATTATTTTCATATAATCGCGGATGTCTTTTTCATCATATGCAATTTCCATTCCCTTGCCGCCAAGGACATATGAAGGTCTAACAAGAACAGGATAAATTAATTCATCAGCAGCAGCAACTGCTTCTTCCATTGAGAACACCATACGCGCTTCGGGACGCGGTATTCCTGCGTTTTCAAGCACCTGGTCGAACTTGCCCCTGTCCTCCGCAGCATCCATTGATTCGGGCGAGGTTCCCATGATGGGAACTCCCATGGCTGCAAGAGCCGCAGTCAGTTTAATAGCGGTCTGTCCGCCGAACTGTACGATTGCCCCATCAGGCTGCTCACGGTCTACGATATTCCCTACATCCTCTTCGGTGAGAGGTTCAAAATACAGCCTGTCGGATGTATCGAAATCCGTACTGACAGTCTCAGGATTGCTGTTGACTATTATGGTTTCATAACCCATCTTACGAAGAGCCCATACGCAGTGGACGCTGCAATAGTCGAATTCTATCCCCTGGCCGATTCGGATCGGTCCCGAACCGACCACGAGGATCTTTTTCGAATCTGTGTCTTTGACTTCGCAGTCTTCATCATAAGTAGAATAGTAGTACGGGGTCTCGGCTTCAAATTCAGCAGCGCATGTGTCCACCATTTTGAATACAGCCTTGATACCGGCACTCTTGCGTTTAGCGGATACATCGGTTGTATCCGAGCCTGTAAACCGCGCTATTTCGCAGTCTGCGAACCCTATTTTTTTAAGATTGCGCATTTCTGAATTACTTATATCGTCAAGTTTTTTTGTTTTAAGTTCTTCTTCTTTATCTACGATATTCTTGATTTTATTCAGGAAAAACCTATCCACTCTGGTCACTTCGAAAATGTGCTCAATTGATATGCCTTTCCTGATGGCTTCTGACAGAACGAAGAGGCGCATGTCGTCAACTGTTTTCAAAGCTTCCTCCAGTTCATCAACTGTTAATTCCGAGACGAACGGCTGGTCCAGGGAGTACATATTTAATTCAAGCGACCTTATTGCCTTTAACAGCGAGGCTTCAAGGGTATTCCCTATTGACATGACTTCGCCGGTAGCCTTCATCTGTGTGCCCAGTGTTCTTTTTGCGTATACGAATTTATCAAAAGGCCATTTGGGAATCTTTGTTACTACATAATCAAGTGTGGGTTCAAAGCAGGCAAATGTTTTTCCGGTTACTGCATTTTTTATTTCATCAAGACCATATCCTATTGCGATTTTAGTCGCTACCTTGGCTATGGGGTATCCGGTGGCTTTTGATGCCAGCGCGGACGACCTGCTGACCCTTGGATTTACTTCTATTACCGAATATTCAAAGCTGTCAGGATTCAATGCAAACTGCACGTTGCAACCGCCTTCTATCTCAAGTTCGGTTATTATATCGAGTGCAGCGCTTCTAAGCATCTGGTATTCCTTGTCTGCAAGGGTTTGGGAAGGTGCCACAACTACGCTGTCCCCTGTATGGACTCCTACCGGATCTATGTTTTCCATATTACAAACTGTTATGACATTCCCTTTGCAGTCGCGCATAACCTCATATTCAATTTCCTTCCAGCCGGAAATGCATTTTTCGATAAGGACCTGGGTCACACGGCTGTATCTAAGTCCTTTGCTCCCTATGTCTTTTAATTCTTCTTCATTAAAAGCTATACCACCGCCTGTTCCTCCCATGGTGTAGGCCGGACGGACTATAACCGGGTAATCAATTTCTTTTGCATATTCAATGGCGCCTTCAATGGTCTCAACGACCTTTGATGCGATTACCGGCTGTCCGAGGCGCTGCATTGCATCCTTGAATTCCTGTCTGTCCTCAGCCATTTTGATGGCTTTAACAGCTGTGCCCAGCAGCTTGACACCTTGTTCTTCAAGAAATCCGGTTTCTGCAATCTCCATTGCCAGATTCAAACCTGTCTGACCTCCAAGCGTCGGTAAAATGCTGTCAGGTTTCTCTGCAAGTATTACTTTTTTAAGCATTTCAACATTCAGCGGTTCGATGTATACATTATCCGCTATGTTGGTGTCCGTCATTATCGTTGCGGGATTACTGTTAAGCAGGACGGTCTCAATACCCTCTTCCCTAAGCGCCCTGCATGCTTGGGTACCAGCGTAATCGAACTCTGCCGCCTGGCCTATTATTATGGGGCCAGAACCTATTACAAGTACCTTGCGGACATCATTTCTCTTAGGCATCTTGGGCACCTCTTCCTTTATATTCATTCATCATATCCACAAATTCATCAAAAAGGTAGGCTGTATCCCTCGGGCCCGGCGATGCTTCGGGATGGAACTGTACTGTAAACAAATCCATTCCCTTGTACCTTACTCCTTCAACTGTCATGTCATTCATATTGATATGGGTTATTTCCATGTTATTCTTTTGCATTGATTCTGAGACAACCGTATATCCATGGTTCTGGCTGGTAATATACGTGCGGTCTTTCGCTATGTCTTTTACCGGATGGTTGCAGCCCCTGTGGCCGTATTTCAGACGTTTAGTATCGCCGCCCATGGCCAGCGCCATAAGCTGGTGGCCAAGACATATTGCAAATATGGGCAAATTACCTGCCATTTTCTTAATATTTTCAATTTCAACTTCACAGTCCTTTGGATCGCCGGGGCCGTTTGAAAGCATTATGCCGTCGTAATCCCCGCCGAGGACTTCAGCTGCATCGGTTTTAGATGGGAAAACGGTAACATCAATATCCCTCTTAGTCAGCGAACGTATTATATTTGTTTTCACTCCATAATCAAACAAAGCAACTTTTAGCTTGCAGTTACCGGAATCAGAAGCATGTTCAGCCGGCTTATCCAAGGTGACTTTTTCAACAGGGTCCTTTAACTCAAACATATCGGTCAGTTTTAAAGCCCTGGATTCTTCATCATTTCCACAAGCTACTATCGACCCCTTCATGGTACCCTTTTCCCTCAGTATCTTAGTCAGTTTCCTAGTGTCGATTCCAAACAACCCCGGTATCTTATATTTTTTCAAATAGTCGTCGAGTGTTTTTTCACATCTGAAATTACTGGGTTTCTCACACTTTTCACGGGTTATGAAACCACGCACATTAGGTCTTCTGGATTCGTAGTCGCCTGCATTCACTCCATAGTTACCTATCAACGGATATGTCATTGTGACAATCTGCCCGTAATATGACGGATCCGTCAGGATTTCCTGATAGCCGGTCATACCTGTATTAAATACAATCTCACCTGCAATATCCCTGAAATCCCCGTATGTCTCCCCGTAGAACCTTGTTCCGTCCTCGAGTATCAAAACTGCTTTCAATTCCCTCTCCTTTATACCTCACCTTTGACTAAATATCCGTCGGATAATTTGTTACGATTTGTTTGTTGCGGTGTTTAAGGCGGTTTTCATCAGAATGGCTTCGTCTCTGGCTGCTTCGCAGAAGTCCTCATGGGTGTATTTGCCTGAAAATTTCTCAGATTTCCATGCGCACATGAGTCCCCTTGACGAATTAACAATAGCCCCGTTGCCTTTGGAATCAAATCCATCCTTAACATCGTTGGCTCCCCCGCCCTGGGCCCCGTACCCGGGAACCAAGAGCATGGCTTTAGGCATTATTTTGCGAAGCTTGCCCAGTTCTTCCGGATATGTAGCGCCGACTACTGCCCCGATGGAGCTGTAACCGTGTTTCCCAACAATTTCTTTGCCCCAACCGTTAACCAATTCCGCCATTTTTTCATACACCGTCATACCATCGTAAAGCTTCATATCCTGAAGTTCACCGGATGACGGATTGCTGGTCTTAACTAATATGAAAATACCTTTTCCTTTTGCTTCGCAAATATCTGAAAATGGTTTTATACCGTCGGTTCCCAAATATCCATTGACTGTTAACGCATCTGCTGCGTAATGCTTATCTCCAAGATAAGCCTCTGCATAGGCTTTGGCAGTGCTGCCGATGTCATTTCTCTTTGCATCCAAAATGACAACCAAACCGACTGATTTTGCATAAGCCATGCTTTGTTGAAGGGTTATTGCTCCTATAGGCCCAAGCAATTCATAATATGCCGACTGGAATTTCACAGCCGGGATTATATCGTTCAGAGTATCTATAAGCTTTAAATTAAAATTCAATACTGCAGATGCATCACTATTGGTGTTTTCCCTGATAGAATCCGGGACATATTCAATTCTGGGGTCTAGTCCCATGACTGTTGGGTTACCGGTTTTTTCTATTTTTTCATAAAGAATATCCGCAAACATCATTGTCTCCCGTTATATGTAATCCTGCCGTTAACCAGTGTGTACATGACGATACCTGTTAACTTTTTACCTGTATAAGGTGTGTTCTTTCCTTTTGACACGAATTTTTCAGGGTCAACTTTAAATTCGCCTTTAAGGTCTGCAATTGTAATATCAGCCAAGGCACCCTGTTTAAAACCGCCTGTTTCTCTTTTTAGAAATGATGCAGGATTAATGCTCATTAATTCAACTAGCTTCTCAAGGGATATCCTTCCGGGTTTAACCAGATAAGTATATGCAGCTGGAAAAGCCGTCTCAAAGCCCGAAATCCCGTTGGCGGCATACTGGAATTCCACATTTTTTTCATCTTTATGGTGCGGTGCATGATCCGTTGCTATCATGTCGATAGTTCCGTCCTTAATGGCATCTATAATCGCCTGCCTGTCGGATTCTCCTCTCAGCGGCGGATTGACTTTGGCATTCGAATTAAAACCTTCACATTCAGCCTCTGTCAGGCTGAAGTAGTGGGGACAGGTCTCGCAGGTAATCTTAACTCCCCTGGCTTTTGCATCCCTGATTATCCTTGCTGAACCGGCTGTACTGATATGTGCTATATGAACGGGTATTCCTGTATATTCTGCCAATAGGGCATCTCTTGAAACCTGAATTTCCTCAGCTATTGAAGGTATTCCCTTCAAGCCCATGGAGGTGGACAGGAAACCTTCATTAATGGAGCCTTTTGCGGCAAGAGACATTTCCTCGCAATGTGATATGACAGGCAATCCGAAATCCTTTGAGTATTCTAGGGCTTTTCTCATGACGTCGGCATTCTCAACAGGCCTGCCGTCATCAGACACAGCGACTGCGCCGGCCTCTTTCATGAACCCCATCTCGGCAAGCTGCGAACCGTTCGATCCTTTGGTTATGCTGCCGATGGGATATACCTTGGTTGATCCGCATTCAGCCGCCTTATCAACAATAAACTTAACTACCGCGTCATTATCAGCCACCGGTGTCGTATTGGGCATACAGGCCACTGCGGTAAATCCGCCCTTGGCAGCAGCTTTAGTTCCTGATTTAATGTCTTCCTTATATTCCTGTCCAGGTTCCCTAAGGTGGCAGTGGGCGTCGACCAGACCCGGAAATACATGAAGTCCGGATGCATCAATTTCAGCATCTGCTTTAACGTCGCTTTCAGCATTAATTTCGGCGATTTTACCGTTTTCAATGACAATGTCCATTACGCCGTCCAGATTATTCAAAGGATCAATAACATGTCCTGATTTAATCAATATCTTCATATCTGCCTCCCCTGGTGAAAAGGTACAACAGAGCCATCCTGATTGCCACTCCGTTCATCACCTGCTCGTTAATCACACTCTTTGCCCCGTCAACAATGGCACTGGTGAGTTCCGTGCCCCTGTTAACCGGCCCCGGGTGCATGAGTAATACATCATCTTTAGCCAATTTAAGTTTTTCTTCTCCAACGCCGTAAAAGCGAGCGTATTCGCGGATATTCGGGAACAATGCACTTTGCTGTCGTTCTTTTTGAATCCGAAGCCCCATTACAACATCAGCATCTTTAATCGCCTCATCCACTGAAGCTGAAACAACGGCCCCGGTCTCTTCAATTGCCGGCGGTATCAGTGTTCCCGGGGCTGCAAGGTAAACTTTTGCGCCCAGTTTCGTCAGTGCGTAGATATTGCTGCGTGCCACACGGCTGTGATAAATGTCACCGGTTATTGCTACCTTCAGCCCTTTGAATCCACCTTTTTTCTCATAAATTGTATAAGCGTCAAGAAGCGCCTGCGTAGGATGCTCATTCATGCCGTCGCCTGCGTTAAGGACTGATGCATTCACATTGTCAGCAAGCAGTTTCGGCGCTCCGGCACATGAATGGCGGATTATGATTATATCGGTTCCCATCATGTCGAGGGTTCTTCCGGTGTCAATAAGAGTCTCGCCCTTTGCAACAGAACTAGTCGATACTGAAATATTTGCCGCCGTGCCGCTCATGTATTTCGCCGCAAGTTCAAATGACATCCTCGTTCTGGTACTGTTTTCATAAAACAGTGTGATTATACTTTTCCCCTGCAGATGGGGTGATTTCTTATTTGGTGCATTTATAAGGACTTTCATACTTCCGGCGATATCCAGGATATATTGAATCTGATCAGTATTCAGCTCCTTTATCCCAAGCAGGTCTTTTCCAAAATGCATATGCTTTAAGTCTTTGGGGTTCACTGTTCATCCCTCCTGACTATATAAACTCCTTCTTCTTTATCGAATTCCATGACTTTTACTTCAATGAATTCTTTTTTTGAGGTTGGGACATTCTTGCCCACATAATCAGCTCTGATAGGAAGCTCCCTGTGCCCGCGATCAATTAGAATGGCAAGTTGTATACTTGACGGCCGTCCGATATCCATTATGGCGTCTATAGCAGCGCGGACCGTCCTGCCCGTATACAGCACATCATCCACTAGCACCAAATCCTTTCCATTTACAGAAAAAGGTATATCGGTTCCGTTTACAATCGGATGCTCGTTGAGGAAGCTCAGGTCATCTCTATAGAAAGTGATGTCAAGGATGCCGGTTTCAGGGCCCTCACCCTCTACATCCTTTATTTTTTCAGCAATGCGCTTAGAAAGAGGCACTCCCCTTCTCTGGATGCCGATTAGTGCAAGGTTGTCAATTCCCCTGTTCTTTTCAATTATCTCGTGGCTTATGCGAGTCAGGGCTCTTCGAACAGCCGCTTTGTCCATTATTTCTGATTGTTTTTTCAAAAAAAGCACCTCCAATACTTTCATCGGAGTGCTTGTACGAATGCCCGTTTCAAGCATTTCGCCCTCACGGTTGATATGGGTATTTCTTTGAAAATCTCCTAGGCATCGAGCCTAATCGATTTTGGAAGTATTGCTTCGCAATATCCCCAATAAAAAACCTGCGTCTAGTACGCAGGAAGAAACAGCCAAATATATCTTTGCATTTCTTCCTTACAAGCCTCTCCGGACCAATTTAAAGGAATTCTTGGGTAGATGATATCATAGCATTAACAAGTGTGCAAGGCTTTTACTAATTTATAGGAATTTTATGAAGTTGTACGTTTTCTCGTACCATATTTTTCATTATATTCTTCAATGAAATTATAAATATCCTTATTGCTCATACCCGCTATTTCCCCTGCCGGAAGATCCTGTCCTATAGGGCATGTGCTTATGCAGATGCCGCAATCTGTTCCGAAATGCCTCCATCGGCTATAACACAGTTCTTGATCAATATGCCAGTCTTCAGGTTTCTGTGAGTCTGATATTGTCCGCGCTGGGCAAGTCTTTATACAGCGTCTGCAGATTTTACAGAATCTTTCAATACCCAGCGGTTCAGCGGTATCAAACTCCAGGGGCATGTCAGTACTTACAGCTCCGATTCGTGCGAAACTTCCGTTTTCGCGGCTTATCAGCAGACTGTGGCGGCCTCTTTCCCCCAAGCCTGCTTTAATCGCGGCCGGAACCAGCGGAAGCAGATAATTTGCATCCATATGACAACGGGCTTCATACCCTAGCCTTCTTATAAGATATGAAATCTGAAGCCCTATGACCGCTGCTTCTATATAAGCTCTTGAGGTTTCGACAGATACCGAGATCGCCGGTGCAGTATTGATGGGTACTTCATCCATTTTCACTGTGAAGACAATTGCATTCCTAAGGCTTGTATCGACTTTATCGCCATATGATTCAGGCAGACGTCCCCTGCATGAGTAGAACATTTCATCATCCAAAAAGGTAGTGCCTGCATCGAGTGCTCCATATTTCAACGCAAGACTTTTTATCACTTGGGATGCTTCATGCAGGTCAATCATGGTTTTATCGGGAGCTGCTTCGCCTTCGCAAAGGTGCCGTATGTCTGCGAGCAAATCAAAATTAGCATCAGCAGCCGGTGATAGGATTTCATTAAATGTGGGGGTCTGCGGAGAAAAAAGCTCAAAGCGGCTCCTCAACTCATCATCAGTCTCCTTCTTTTCCGGATGACGGCTGTAATAATCATCGTATTGCGGTGTGCCCGGGTTATAGTTTATCCTTGCGAACATGATGTCGCGTTCATCTTTTCGTTTCATTTAGCCACCTCCCCTATATTATACACTACAGGTTTCAGATGGTTTGACTTTTAACTGATTTAAGCTCAAAATAAATGTACATGAATCGAGGAGGGTCGTAATGAAATTCCTGAAAAACCTTACCTGGAAGAAGCTAATTATATCAGTATCTGCAATTCTGGTTTTAGTAATCATAACTGTGTTACTTTTTAAAGAACGTCCTCCCATAAAACCGGAAGACCTTTCCGCTGGCGACTACTCATATGCTATTGAATATTCAGATTATCAGATAAAAACCGCTATGAAAAAACATAAAATTCCCGGCGTTGTTTTCGCAATGCTTGACGGCGGCAATGTAATCTTCAGTAATGCCTATGGATATGCTGATGTTGAAAACAAAATTGAAACCACTCCAGATACCATCTTAAAAATTGGTTCCATCAGCAAGGTATTCACAGGTATAGAAGTGATGAAAATGCAGGAAGAGGGATTGATTGACATTAATATTCCTCTTGTGGATTACCTTCCCGAATTTGAAATAAACAGTCGCTTTTCTGAAACCGGTCCCATTACGGTCAGCAGTCTTCTTACTCACCGTTCCGGTCTGCCCAGGGGCGGAACCATTCTTTTATGGGACTGGTCCACAAGACCCCTTGTGCTTGACGCCCAGATGAAATCCTTGAAAGATTCATATATGGTATATCCTGTTGGTTACAGATACAAATACTCAAATATCGGTTACAATACACTGGCGAGAATGATAGAGCGGGTGAGAGGCCTGGACCCACCTGCTGAAAATACTGCCGGTGCATTCCCCTATTATATGCAGGAAAACTTCTTCAATCCCCTTGGCATGCCGGACACATCCTTCGGTTCCAATAATCTCATGTATGGGGTTCCTTCTGATAATCCTAAGGCAATGGGATATTACCGTAAAAAAGGGCATAACATACCATTTAACCAATTTGACATCATATCCATGGCATCAGGCAACGTACACACCACCTTAAATGATATGATTACCTTTACCGCTTCCTTACTGGCCCCAGACGATGAAGGAATAATAACCGAAAGGCTATTGGGTTCCATGTATTATCACCAAGAGGATAATACGCGGGATCTTAAAGACAACGGGCTCACATGGTTCCGTAATTCAGAGGTATTGGGTGAAACCGTTGTTTTCCATGACGGCACAAACCAGGGGTTCATATCTATGCTCGCTTTGATTCCTGAACATGATATAGGTATGGTAATAATAGCGAACTCAGACGAATTCGAAAACGTTAAAAGCATACTCTCCTTTGACATACTGCGGGTAATGCTGGAAAGCAAGACCGGGAAAAGCATTCCAAAACCCCCGGACTCTGATATAGCCAGCATCCCTGAAGCTGTTTTACAAGGCTACACAGGCAGATACTTAATGAATGATGAATTTATTGATGTGATATTGAAAAACAGTAAATTAAAAGCACGTTACAAAGGTTTTGGCCTAACCCTGAAACCCATCGGTGACAACCGGTTCAAATTCAAAAATCCGCTCGGTGATGAATTTGAATCACGTATTTCCTTTTTCCCCGGCAATGACTTTGAAGAGCCCTATATGATTCTTGAAATGGGCGATGCATTCTTCTGTCCAAGGTATCCTGTGCCTGATGAAATACCGGAATCCTGGAAAGACCTTGAAGGCCAATACACCAAGCATGCACGGCACCCATCCGAATACAGTGACAGTAATATTCTGGGCGTTGCTGAAATTGCAATAAAAAAAGGAGTACTCATGATGTCTGATAGTTTCGCCCTTCTTCCTGTTGACGGGAACAGAATTCTTATTCAGGGTGGTGTTTTTCATGGAGAGACTATGGAGTATGATCCTGATACCGGCGAAATAATCTGGCGGTTTTCAATTTACAAACCGGATTTAACATAATAAAGTGCCCTGCCATTATATAATATTCACATATTTGCAGGGCAGGTTCAAACTGA
>Ga0233413_10000787_pt1 | contig 14590 bp, 13 predicted proteins | sample Na_anoxic_6_MG_FD_189019 | JGI IMG/M metagenome (GOLD analysis project Ga0233413, IMG submission 189019) | Seawater microbial communities from Saanich Inlet, British Columbia, Canada - Na_anoxic_6_MG | ecosystem: Environmental > Aquatic > Marine > Inlet | place: Canada: British Columbia... | reverse complement strand
AAAACTGAAAGACAGGGCACCGCACCTGCTTTCAGGCGGACAAAAACAGAAGGTAGGAATAGCCGGTGTTTTGGCAATGAAGCCAAAATGCATAATACTCGATGAAGCTACATCCATGTTGGATCCCGTTGGCCGCCGGGAAGTCATGGATACCATACGCAGCCTTAATAAAGACGAGAATATGACCATCATACACATTACACATCACATGGAAGAAGCCTGTCTTGCAGACAGGGTTATCATAGTGGATGACGGGAAATTGGTAGCGCAGGGGCCTCCTGAGGAAGTTTTCAGCGATGTGGACGGCATCAAATCTCTCGGCCTTGATGTGCCGCAGGTAACCCAGCTTATGTATGAACTCAAGAAACTTGGTATTGTTACTGACAATAGGGTTATCACCGTGAAAGACGCCGTGGAAAGGCTGGGCAGTTTAATTGGATAACATAATCACTATTAAAAACCTCAGCTATACATATATGAAAGGTTCACCGTTTGAAAAGAAAGCGTTGGATAATATTAACCTTGAAATAGCACAGGGAGAATTCGTGGCGCTCATAGGCCATACAGGGTCCGGGAAATCAACACTTGTTCAACACTTGAATGGTCTTTTGAAAATAGATGATGGAGAAATAACGGTTGCAGGGATGCAGACTAAAGGCAAGGACCTGAAGGAACTTAGGAAAACAGTTGGGATTGTCTTCCAATATCCGGAACATCAGCTGTTTGAAGAGACTGTCTATAAAGATATAGAATTCGGACTGATTAGGCAGGGAATTGAGGAAAAAGAACGCCATAGAAAAATATGTGAGACTGCTGCAATCTTGGAAATTGATGACGAAATCCTGTATAAATCGCCATATGAAATTTCCGGAGGGCAGAAAAGAAGGGCTGCAATTGCAGGGATACTGGTGCTGGAGCCAGATATCCTTGTACTTGACGAACCGGCCGCCGGCCTGGATCCTTCAGGTACGAGGGAACTATTTGATATAGTTACTACCCTGTATAAAGAAAAAAACATAACGGTAATACTTGTTTCTCACAGTATGGAATTGGTAGCGGACTATGCTTCGCGAATCATAGTTATGAATGAAGGGAAAATTCACAGCGATGGCAAGCCGGCCGAGATTTTCTTAAAAGGTCCTGAGATGGTAAAAATCGGCCTTGGGGTACCCGAAATTACGACCCTGATGGCTGAACTTGCAAAATTATATCCGGATATCAGAACTGATATTTTCAACGTTGAGGATGCCGTTGATGAGATAGTGAGCAGGATCAGGGGGCGCGGATGATAAGAAACATCACCCTCGGCCAGTATTTGCCGGGAGAATCCGTTATGCACAGGGCCGACCCAAGAACCAAGCTGATAATTACCATGCTATTTATGGTAATACTGTTTATTATTGATTCCATATGGGCACTTCTGGCCGCATTGTTATTCGTAGCTGCCGCTTACTGGATAGCCAAGATTCCTGTAAAATACGCAATAAAAGGAATAAGGCCTGTATTATTTATAATTCTTTTTACAGTTGTTATAAATATGTTCATGACTGATGGTAATACCCTTGTTAATCTCGGATTTGCACGCATCACCGACCAAGGTCTTCTAAGGGCGGCTACTGTTTCGTTGAGGGTTTTCATGCTGATAGCTTCTGCTTCAGTAATGACTTATACGACGACACCGATAATGCTTACTGACGGAATTGAAAAACTACTGAACCCGCTTAAAAAAATAAAATTTCCTGTACATGAAATGGCCATGATGATGACAATTGCCCTTAGATTTATTCCAACTCTGATTGATGAGACTGACAAGATTATGAAAGCCCAGGCTGCAAGGGGAGCTGACATCGGCACGGGAAATCTCCTCGAAAGAGCCAAGAGCTTCATTCCCATACTTATACCGCTTTTTGTTAGTTCATTCCGAAGGGCGGACGACCTTGCTATCGCTATGGAAGCCCGTTGCTACAGGGGTAGCAAAGGCAGGACTAGTATGCGTGTTTTAAAATACACAAAAACAGATGTTGCCATATTGCTGACGTTTTGTATAATATGTGCAGGGATTCTATTAATACACTATATGATATAAAAATTTGCGGAGGATAATATGTCTAGAAAACTAGTTTATAAAACAATTGAATTCGATAAACCTGATAGGGTGCCGAGAGATTTATGGGCGCTGCCATGGGCTGCAATCAACTATCCCAACGAGCTGCAGGCAATAAGGGACAAGTATCCATCTGACATTAAATCAGCTTCAGGCTTTAGAAAAGAAAGCTGTGCTGTAAACGGCAATATGCATGAAATAGGAACACATACCGATGCATGGGGCTGCGCCTTTGAAAACCTTCAAAGGGGTGTGCACGGGGAAGTTCGTGATCCAATTGTTAAAGATCCTGAATGGGTTGATATTGATAACATCCATATACCTTATGAATGGTTCGATATTGATATTGACGGAGTTAATGCATACTGCAAAGATACAGACAAATTCATATTGTCCGGATTCTGCGCCCGTCCGTTTGAACGTCTTCAGTTCATCAGGGGAACAACGCAGTTTTATATGGATCTCGTAATGAAACCGGATGGCATGACTGATTTTATGAAAACCCTTCATAAATTTAATATGGACTTGCTGGAAGCCTGGGCAAAAACCGATGTGGACGCGCTTTTCATGATGGATGACTGGGGAGCACAGAATAATCTTCTCATAAGTCCGGATATGTGGGTTGAGGTATTTAAACCTATGTACAAAGACTACTGCGACATTGCAAAGGCCTACGATAAAAAAATGTTCATGCACAGCGATGGGAATATATTGAAAATTTATCCGCATCTGATTGAAATTGGAGTTGATGCCCTAAATTCACAGATATTCTGCATGGGCTTTGATAATCTATCGGAATTCGCCGGCAAGATAGCTTTTTGGGGAGAAATTGACAGGCAGCATATGCTTGTTGACAAAACACCAGCCGATATTGATGAATCCGTCCATGAAATCAAGGAACTTCTATGGAAGGACGGCGGCTGCATTGCCCAGTGTGAATTCGGGCCGGGCAGCAAGCCGGAGAATGTGGAACAGGTATTTATATCCTGGAATAATGTAATATAGGAGCGCGTATGTACTATATAGGCGTAGACCTCGGCGGAATGTCCATAAAAGCCGGGGTGGTAAATGATAAAGGCGAGATATTACATAGCGAGAAGGTTTCGACAGGCAGGGAACGCTATTATACCCATATCCTTAAGGACATGGCTGATTTATGTAAAAAAGTTGTCGCCGAAGCGGGACTCGTTATCGCTGACATTGAATCCATTGGTGTAGGAAGTCCGGGTATTCCCGATAAAAAAGCAGGTATTCTCATATCTTCGAACAACCTCGGATTTACAAATGTGCCTATTAAAGAGGAATTGCAGAAATATTTCGATTTGCCTGTGTATCTGGATAATGACGCCAATGCTGCTGCTCTAGCTGAGTGTGTTGCTGGTGCTTCCCATGATGTTGACCACTCTGTCCTTATAACATTAGGCACCGGAATCGGCGGGGGAGTAATTATTGATAACAAGATATACAGCGGTTTCAATGACGCAGGTTCTGAACTCGGGCATATGTGTATAGTTCATGAAGGAATCCAGTGCTCATGCGGAAGGAATGGTTGTTTTGAAAAGTATGCATCGGCCAGCGCGCTCATTTCCCAGACCAGGGAAGCGGTTATAAATAATCCAAAGTCAAAAATGATTGAAATTATCGACGGTGATCTTGATAAGGTTGATGCCAGGACAGCATTTGATGCGCAGAAACTAGGTGATGAAACAGCAGACAAAGTGATTAAAAAATATATCGAATATCTTGCAGACGGGGTAATGAATATTGTTAATATGCTGTTCCCCGAAGTCATTGTAATCGGAGGCGGTGTTGGAAACGAAGGGGAAAATCTTTTTAAGCCCCTGAGGAAGGCCATGAAGAAGAGGGAATATACACATGATGTTCCGGCGACAAAGATAAAGGGCGCTGAAATGGGTAATAAAGCCGGCATAGTCGGTGCAGCAATGCTCGGAAGAAAAATTTAAAAAGTTGGGGAGATAATAATGTTAAAAGGAATGATTGATGCGGCGAAGCGCGGCGAAAACGTATTTATCACGGATGTAAGGAATAATTTTAAGATGCTTGGTTCTGAAGGAGAACGCATTCTTATAGTGCTGGATTTAATAGAAAAGGGCGATTCAAGGTATTTTGAAATAACAGTACCAAAAACTTCTGGAATTTCTACTCAACAAACTGATTTCATAGAGTCATACATCAGAGCTGAACTATATAATATGTTGTCAAGTCTTGGTGGACGGGGATTAACCGTATTCTACAATACCTCCAATGATGTGCTTAATAAAATTTTCACCGGTGTCCGGGAAGCGTTCTGCATGGATAAACCCCTTTCTGAAAGAACAGGCTATGGGAATTGCATGAATGTAATTGACCGCATGATAAGGGCAATCCACGGAGCTGACGAGAAGTTTTTCTATGTTCTTAAAGATAACTGTGAAGGACCTTCTGCATGGCCGGATTATATAGAAGATACAACTGAATCAGACATGCTAAAAAGGGTTACTCAAAACCTTGAAGGCAAATTGGTATGCGGCATAGATATCGGCGGTACCGATATAAAAGTTGCCCTTGCAGGCGATGGTCATATTTCATGTTTTAAAGAATATGACTGGAATCCCAAGGCTTTCACTGTGCCGGAACAGCTGATTGACCCTGTCCTTTACCTCACAAGGCTGGTAAGGGCATATTACTCCTCAGTTGCTATCGGTGCTGATGATGAATTGATGGAAACACTTGAAAGGGCAATGGACAAACATGCAGGCATTGATGAGATTATTAAATCGGTTGAAAAAGCCGAGGGAATCCTTGGCGACAAAATTGTTAAAATCAATGCAGTCGGGCTGTCTTTTCCGGATGTTGTGGTGCGCGACAAGATTGTAGGCGGCGAAACTACAAAGACGAGGGGAATGAAACTTAATCCGAATATTGATTATGAAATGGAATTTGCAAAAATTACGGCTTTAAATGACAGGCTCATGGAACTATGCACGGTTGATGGGGCGATAAAGAATATGAATGACGGACCGGCTGCTGCTTATACGGCAGCGGTCGAGATGATGGCTGTTAATCCCGATTCTGTAAGAAACGGTGTTTTTGCCCATAGTCTGGGAACGGAACTTGGGACAGGCTGGGTTGACGGGGCGGGACGCGTGCCGGAAATGCCGCTGGAATGCTATAACTTTATAATTGATCTGGGTGATTTTGTTGAAAAGGCCCATCCGAGTGAGGATGTAAGAAGCATCAACAATGTTAATACCGGTCTTGCGGGCACTCTTCAGAAATATGCAAGCCAAAGCGGGGTTTTCAGGCTTGCAATGCAGTATTTCAAAGAACAGAGGCCGGCTTTATACAAGGAACTTTTCGACCTTGGTCTTGTTGTGGAAGTTTGGGAAGACAAAGAAAAGCTTATGGTCGTTCCAACGAAACCTAAAGATATGAGAAAAGGCTTCCTCGAGCATGTTATGAGTCTTACCGAAAGGGAAGATGATGAACTTGTAAATGAGATATTCAGGCAGATTGGAATATATCTTGCAATCACATGGTTTGAGACCGAGTATATACTTGAACCGGCATGCAAAGAAAGGACCTTATTCGGACGTGTGGTGAAACGTAAAAAGTGTTTTGACCTTATCAAAGAAGGTGCAAAGAACCGTAAGGCAGACATTATTTTTGAGCTTGCTGACGGCGGCATGGCAAATACTCCGCTTATGAAACAGCTTGAATCAGATAAACATTATACGGTGGCGCAGTTTGCCCAGGCAGTAGGGGTTATTTACTTCGGCAATCAGGGGCTTCTTGAGAACTCCGGAGAATAGTGATGAAAGAATTCAGTTTTAGAAAAAAGCTTAAGTTTACACCTGTGTATGACAAAGGCTTTTTTCCTATAGCTATAGGAAACAGGGAATACAGACAAGCATTGGAAAAAGAAAAAAGCACCCCTGTTATAATCGCCGTTGAAAGAAGCGGCGGATTGGTTTCCGTAGGTAGGACTGAGGTTTTTGCTAAAAGTCACGAACATGATAATAAAATATATGTCGAAAGGCTGCTTAAGACGCTTCTTTGGCTTAAAGGCGGATTCCGGGTTTATTTCAGCGGACCGAGATATATTTATGACTATCTTAAAAAAGAGTATTGTTACGGTGGTGCCCGGGAATTTGATTCATCTTTCATGGAACGTATATTTGGCAACGAATTTTCCATTGAATTAGTAGCACCGGATGAGATTCCTATAGAAAAAGAAGATCCGAAACCTATCGGTGGACATCTTGACGGCTGCAGGATAGGCTTTGATGCCGGCGGCAGCGATAGGAAAGTATCGGCGGTTGTTGACGGAGAAGTAATATTCAGCGAGGAAGTTGTGTGGCATCCCAAAGTGTCAGAAGACCCACGGTATCAATACGATGGAATCATGGATTCCATGATAACAGCTGCATCAAAAATGAAGCGGGTTGACGCCATAGGGGTTAGCGCAGCAGGAATATATATAGACAACGAAGTTAAGTCGGCGTCACTTTTCATTAAGGTTCTGCCTGAACTATTTGAAAAGCATGTTCGGACAATGTTTATGGATATTGCAAAAGAAATGGGAGATGTCCCAATTGATGTAGCCAATGATGGCGATGTTACTGCATTAGCCGGTGCGATGAGCCTTGGCGAGACCGGGATTCTTGGAATTGCCATGGGTACCAGTGAAGCCGGCGGCTACGTTGACAGCAATGGCCTTGTAACAGGGTGGTTTAACGAACTAGCCTTTGTACCGCTTGATTACAGTGTTGATGCAATGATGGATGAGTGGGCCGGAGATATAGGTTGCGGGGTTAAATATTTCTCTCAAGACGGGATTATAAAACTTGCTGAAAATGCCGGGATAGCTTTTAATGATGGTCTTTCTCCTGCTGAAAAGCTTAAAATCGTACAGAAACATATGGCCGGCGGAGACAAACGCGCTCTTAATATTTATGAGGACATGGGGTATTACCTAGGTTACACCACTGCATATTATGCGGAATTTTATAATATAAAAAGACTGCTGCTTATGGGCAGGGTAACATCAGGTAAAGGCGGAGATATAATTACCGAATGTGCCACCAGGGTTTTGAATGAAGAATTTCCTGAGCTGTCTGACAGGATAATCATATGCCTTCCTGATGAGAAGGCCAGGAGAGTCGGGCAGTCGGTGGCTGCAGCCAGCCTTCCCTTGATAAAATTGCATAATTCCATAACATAACATAAACAATTGCTCGAAACCTCAGTCATCTAATATCCCAAATAATTTAGGCAATTTGACAACAATTTAGAATAGTGGTATAATGATTTAACAACTTAATATCATGTGGGAGCCTAAGAAGTGGCTGAGAGGGATAAATTCCGACCACCAAACCTGATCCGGGTAATGCCGGCGTAGGAAATGACAATATGTATTTACCGCCGATTCAGGGCGGTATTTCTATTTTTCACCATCCCCACATGTAAGCATCGTATCACAGCCGTAGGCGAGTAACGATGCCGTACCCGGAACGATAATTCCACGACCCATATCAGCAACGAGTGGACATTGCCGTTGGCACACAATTGAAATAGGGGAATAGATGAACTACAGGAAAGAAAGAATCAGGAATATGGTATACCCGGGAGCAGCGATAACGCTGTTCATCGTGCTGTGGGAAGTTATCGTCAGAGTGACTAAAACCCCGGAGTACAGGTTGCCCTCCCCAAGTGCGATTGTCGGTGAATTTATTGATTCATGGGATATTCTTCTTGGGCATACTGCCGTTACCGCATATGAAACAATCCTGGGATTTATTATCGGAGTTGCAGCAGCGATATTGATTGCTGTTACTGTTGTATCGATAAAACCATTCGAACGTATATTCATGCCTTTTGCAATAATGAGCCAGACCATTCCATTAGTGGCTCTCGCACCGCTTCTTGCGATTTGGTTCGGATTCGGCTTAGCTCCCAAAATTATACTGACGGTGCTTGTCGTTTTCTTTCCAGTGACTGTGAATCTCATTGAAGGTCTGAAAGTCACCGACCCGGACCTGCTTGAGATGATGAAAGGCATGAAAGCTTCGAAGTGGCAGATATTCACGAAACTTAGGGTCCCGACGGCATTGCCGTACTTCTTTACCGGATTGAAAATATCAGCGGCGTACGCCGTTATGGGTGCCGTTATATCCGAATGGACCGGGGCGTCAAAAGGCCTTGGTATTTACATGACCAGGGCGATGAGTTCATTCAAGACTGCAGCACTGTTCGCAGACATCGTGATTATCGCAGCTTTAAGCATATTGCTATATAAGCTCATCGGACTTTTGGAAAATAAAATCATTACTTGGAAGGCAGACACAAAATGAAAAAACTAAGCATCTTACTATCAATCATATTGATTGTAACAGTCGCACTTACCGGTTGTGCAAAAAAAGAGACTTCATCCCACATTACAGTGGTATTAGACTGGACGCCCAACACCAACCACACCGGTATATATGCTGCATATGCAAAAGGCTATTTCATGGATGAGGGTCTTCTTGTTGATATTATACAACCTACGGATGGAACTGCAGAACAACTGGTAGCTGCAAATGCTGCTCAATTTGGAGTCAGTTATCAAGAAAATGTAACATTTGCAAGGGCTGCGGGCGTCCCTATAGTATCCATTGCTGCAATAATCCAGCATAACACATCAGGTTTTATTTCACTAGCTGATGAAAACATAACACGGCCTGCTGAATTTGCCGGCAAGAAATACGGCGGATGGGGGACGGATATTGAAACCGCTGTAGTTAAGCATCTCATGTTAGAAGATGGTGCAGATCCTGAGGCAGTTAAAATAATTACCATGGGTGATACCGAATTCTTTGCGGCAAGCGATGCCGGTGAAGTGGACTTCGGATGGGCTTACGAGGCCTGGACCCTGCAGGATGCTAAACTTAAAGGCAGGGATGTGAATTACTTCAGTATGATTAGTTTTTCTAATGAACTTGATTTTTACACTCCGGTGATTATTACCAATGAAGATAACATCAACAATAACAGAGAGTTAGTTAAAAAATTCATGAGAGCGGTTAAAAAGGGATATGAATTCGCAATTGAATATCCGATGCTTGCAGCAGGTGAGCTTCTGAATCAAGTCCCTGAACTTGATCATGACTTAGTATTTGCCAGCCAGGAATTCCTTGCTGATAAGTATCAGGGGGATGCTGAAATATGGGGACTACAAGAAACATCCCGTTGGGAAAACTACACGAATTGGCTTTATGAAAACAGTTTGATTGAAACAAATATAAACACGGAGGATGCGTTCACAAACGACTTTATTAAATGAACAGGATTGAAATTCTAAAACTGAATAAATCTTTTCTAAAAGACGGAAAGGAACTCAAGGTACTTGAGGATATCAGTCTGGATGTCGGAGAAAATGAATTTGTTTCGGTGGTAGGGCCCAGCGGGTGCGGTAAAAGCACCCTTCTAAGGACTATTGCAGGACTCATATCGTATAACAGCGGAGAAATAAAAATTACCGGCGGCACATCATATCTCCAGCAGAAAACCCTGCTGATGCCATGGAGAAATGTATATGACAATGTGAACCTTCCGCTTGAGCTGAGAAGTGGGAAAAAGACCGGGGAAAACCTGGCCGTTATGAACATCATCAAAGAATTCGGGCTTGAAGGGTTTGAGACTCACATGCCCCGAGAACTTTCAGGAGGTATGGCAAAGAGGGTGGCTCTTGCCCGCACATATCTCGAAGACCGTGAAATACTGCTTCTTGATGAACCTTTTTCTTCACTGGATGCAATCAGCAGAAAAGCCATGCAGAAGTGGCTTTTAGATGTTTGGGAGAACCATAAGAAAAGCGTGGTGTTCGTTACACATGACATAGACGAAGCCTTGCTGCTGTCAGACAGGATATATATCATGTCCGGGCGTCCGGCGGCAGTCAAAGGGGAGATTTCACCGGGATTTACCAGGCCGCGGGATTTTGACATTGTATATTCACCTGAATTTATGGAAAAGAAAAAGTATATTGAGAAGATTCTCCTGGAAAACATATAAATATAACCGATTCAGAAGCTGTCCGAAAGACAGCTTTTGTAATATATGGTAAACTGTTGAAAATGGACAGGGGATAAGCATGAGTGAATTGAAAAAGGGAACCATAGCCATGGCGGCCGCTTACTTTTGGTGGGGTATAATGCCTCTTTACTGGAATGTGCTTTCCGCTGCTTCAAGCTTCGAAATAATCGCATACAGAGTCTCCTTTTCATTCATTTCCGTAATGATTTTCATAGTTATAACAAGAAGGTCAGGAATTTTCACAATTCTGAAAAACCGAAAAAAGATACTGCTCATAGCAGGCGGAGCCCTATTGATTGCTATCAACTGGACTGTATATATTTATGCTATATCAATCGGCGACTATACTCAGGCCAGCATGGGTTATTACATCAATCCAATTGTCAGCATAGTATTGGGGATGATCTTCCTGAAAGAAAAATTGACCCGTTGGCAGGTAGTGGCATTGGTTCTGGTTTCCAGCGGAGTCATTTACTATATATTCAGCCAGGGACAGATTCCGCTGATAGCCCTGACCCTTGCAGTGACTTTCGGCCTTTACGGACTATATAAAAAGACTGCGGGTCTTGATTCAATACAGTCGCTGACCATCGAGACCGGGGTGCTGTTCCCAATCAGCTTGATTGTCCTGTGGGTAGTCTACAGGGATACCGGAATCCTGTTTACAAATGGAACACTGCTGTCCGATATATTTATTATCTTCGCTGGTATCGTGACGCTGGGCCCATTGCTGTTGTTTGCAGAAGGGGCGAAAAGAATTCCACTTACCAGGGTAGGCTTCCTGCAGTATATAGCACCGTCGCTTATGCTGGTCTCAGGGTTGATCTTAGGTAACAAATTCAATATACATCAACTTATATGTTTCATATTCATATGGGCCGGTTTAACCGTATATACCATATCCAACATTAAAAAAAGGAGAATAGCTTATGCCAGGGAAAATAGTTCTTGATATACCGCCGAAAGATGATAACCCGAGGAACAGCGAAGGTGCCTTCATAACACTAAAAGACGGAACGATAATGTTTGCATACAGCAGGTTCAGGGGTAACCACTGGGGCGATGATATGGATGCGGACATAGTAGCGTTGTACTCGTATGACAACGGGGAATCGTTTATAGATGAACGTGTTTTGTTTACCAAGGAAGAGTATGATGCTAAAAATATAATGAGCGTATCTTTCATTCGCCTTCCTGATGGAGAGATGGCGATTTTCCATTGTGTCAGGATGGGTTTTCATGATGCCAGACTTATAATGAGGAAATCACCGGATGAAGGTAAAACCTTTGGCAAAAAAATAAATTGTATTAATTATCCCGGGTATTTCGTAGTAAACAATGACAGGGTCAGATTGCTGTCGAATAATAGAATTTTTATACCTGCTGCCTACCACCGTTGCATAGGCCCTGACCCAATTTCGTGGGAATCATTCAATGGAAAAGGCGTGGCACGATTTTTTTATTCCGATGATAACGGAGAAACTTTCTATGAAAGCCCGGATTTCGGAGCGTTAAATGTATCAGGCGGAACCTGTTTGCAAGAACCCGGCATCATTGAATTGGAAGACGGTCATCTCTACTGTTATTCTAGGACTGACCTCGGGTGCCAGTATACTTCACACTCATATGATTACGGCATGACATGGGAGCCGTTCATACCATCGGATTTCAAATCGCCGGTTTCGCCATTGTCAATAAAACAAATACCAAACAAAGATGTGCATGTTGCTGTTTACAACCCGACGCCAACTCCAACGGACAGGCCGAAGTATGGCTGGGGAAGAACACCTCTTGTACTTAAGACAAGCAGTGATGATTGCAAAACATTCGGAGAGCCTATTATCTTGGAAAACGACCCTGAAAGCGGTTATTGTTATACAGCGATGCACTTTACCAAAGACGCACTGCTGCTGGCATACTGCGCCGGAGGGCATGAAGACAGCGGTTGTCTGAACCGACTCCGCATCAGGAAAATTCCACTGGCCCAAATTTGCCCGTAGTTCACATTTGTCCCTAGCACATTTGTCCCTAGGGACAAATGTTAAAAAAGTGAACGTTTATCCCTAGGGACAAATGTGCAAATTGGGGCACAAGGGGCAAATTGTACATGATATAATAAATTAAAGATTCTTTTCGGGGGTAGGGATATGAAAAAAGTTATTGCAGGGTTTATTGGATGCGGTGGTTTCGCGCGAAATATGCACATGCCGATTTTATTGAAAAATGATAAATATGAAATTAAAGCGGTAATGGACATAAATGAGGATGCTGCTAAAGAAGCCGCTGAGCAAGTTTCAGCCGAATATTATACTACCGATGTTGACAGGATTCTGGCTGATTCGGATATTGACCTTGTCTTCATTACTACACGCCATGACTCACATGCTCAATTATGTGTTAAGGCAGCACAGGCAGGAAAGCACATAATGTGCGAAAAACCAATGGCGCTGAATTACAATGAGTGCCGTCAGATCATAAACGCAGTTAAAGAAGCCGGTGTGAAATACACAATCGGATATAACAGGGGACTTGCTCCCATGGTAACAAAGGCAAAGGAACTTCTTGATACAATCAACGGCAAAGTAATGGCATACCATAGGATACAGGCTCCGTTTCCGGAAAGCCACTGGACTCATATACCGGAAATAGGGGGAGGTCGTTTCGTAGGAGAAGGCTGCCACATATTCGACCTATTCAGTAGGCTTATAGACAGTGAGCCGGTGACGGTTTATGCAGCCGGGGGCACATATCTTAATGAAGAAATAGTCAAAATTCCAGATAGCGCTAATGTCACAATAACATTCGCAGACGGATCAGTTTGCACCACACTTATTGCAAGTGCGGGATGTCCGTTATTTGAAAAGGAAGCCACGGAAATTTACTGCGATAATAAAGCTATTTTTATCAATGGCTTCAGGGAAATGTCATATTTCGGATTCGATGGCCATGACAGGATTGACCTGAACTTTGATAAAGTCGACAAAGGGCAGAGGACTGAACTTGACCAACTTGCTGATGCAATACTGAATGATACAAAAGAACCAAACGGACTTGCAATTGCATTAAAAGGCGCAGTTATTAGTTACAAGGTGCTTGAATCGCTTGAATCAGGTCTGCCTGTAGCCATAAAACCGGAAGAATTGGAAATATAATGAAAATTGACAGATATGCAATCGGTATAGAAGCGGAAAAACTAAAAAGCCCTTTTGGGTTCAAAGGGAGTTATGCTGACGGTCTTTGGCAGACTATTGTAGGGTTGGGAGCCGGTGGCGAAAAAAGCTTGGGGATTGCAGTTCAAAGTGTTCTATGGTCAGATGCATCAGTATTTGAAGAATACGGCCAGGACGGTGGCAACGAACTTATGTATAACCTCGCAGCTTTTGCCCTTGAAAAACTTTCGGGCATGGATTTTGCAGACCCCTTCGAAGCCAATGATTGGCTTTTTAAAAGGTGTTATGAAGAATTAAAGAGAGTAACCGGACGCAGCGACATACGAAAAACATTTGTACTTAACGCTTTGGTACCGGTAGACATGGCATTTTGGCTGCTCTGGGCACGAAACAAAAAATTAGCCGGGTATGATGAGATGACTTCAGATTACAGCCGGTATTTACCCTTGAAACACGAGAGAATCGCAGCAATACCATTGATAACTTACGGTGTCAGCCATGAAGAAATCATATCACTGCTAGACGGGGGAAGTTTCTTCCTAAAGGTGAAAATCGGTAAAGAGCCTGAATGGGATAAGAAGCGTGTTGAAGAAATATGGAATCTGGCAAAGGATTGTGAAACACCATATACTTCAAGCGGCAAACCTGTGATATATCTTGATGCAAATGGAAGGTATCAAAACCCGGGTGAACTTGAGTCACTGCTTAATTTTCTTGAGATGAAAGGCATCCTCAGCCACGTAGGAGTATTTGAAGAGCCTTATGATGAGTTCGCTGAGTATGATGTAAGCGATCTGCCATGTGTTTTTGCAATAGACGAAAGCGCTCATTCAGTTGAAGATTCAATTATAAAATTCGAACAGGGCTATAAAGCAGTTGCACTGAAGCCGGTGGCAAAAACTCTTAGCGAAAGCCTGAAAATTCTTAAAGCTGCAACGGACAGAGGTATAAAGTGTTTTACAGCTGATCTTACAGTGGCTCCCTGGCAGTTGGAGTGGAACAGAAATTTGGCAGCACGTATTCCCACACTTGACTGTGTAAAAACAGGCTTATTAGAATCTAACGGAAATATGAATTATACGGATTGGGACAGATTAAAAGGATACCACCCTCTTGGAAACGGCAGTTGGATTGACTCAAAAGGCGGTCTTTTCGATCTAAAAGATTTCTATAATGAAGACGGTGGTCTTTATAAGATGCCCGGTCATTATCTCGATGTTATAAATTTTAGGTAAAAAAA
>Ga0233413_10000786_pt1 | contig 14597 bp, 19 predicted proteins | sample Na_anoxic_6_MG_FD_189019 | JGI IMG/M metagenome (GOLD analysis project Ga0233413, IMG submission 189019) | Seawater microbial communities from Saanich Inlet, British Columbia, Canada - Na_anoxic_6_MG | ecosystem: Environmental > Aquatic > Marine > Inlet | place: Canada: British Columbia... | reverse complement strand
ATCATCATCGTCGTGGTCGTCATCATCATCGTCGTGGTCGTCTTCGTTGTGGCGGGCGTCTTCGTCGTCGGGGTCGGGATCGATGTCCGAATGATTAAAGCAACTATAAGCGTGGAAGGAACAAGTAATGAGTATATGCGCCTGCGAGATGTGCGGCCTAATGTATGAGAATATCAATTATCGATTTGGCACCTGCTGTTCTTCTGAATGTTGTGAACAGTTGCGAACCAAGAATGGACAAGTAATGCTTAAAGAAGACCACTTGAAATACTTAGAGGCTCGCCCTGACTCGGTCGGCATCAGTGATGCCAGAGGACTACTCAAATAAATCCGCCTACTCCGTAAGGTGGCTGAGGCTTCTAAGTCTACCGTGAGAGCACTAAAGGGTTGCGTGGTTTTTATTCTTAAGCTGCTGATTAATAAGGTGCACAACGCTTACACGTCCGACAGAGTTATCATGAAAAATGTCTATATTATGGATGACCTTCGCATGAGTGAAGTCACCAAAGATGGGCTTGCTAGTTTTTTGCAAGAAGTCGCCCACCAAAAAGACAATGGTTTTGTCTCTTACTTTAGCTTCAGTCAATCCGATCTTGAAGACCTAAAGAAGGCTTGGGCTGGTCGAAAGAAAGAAGAATAGTGGATATAGCTATAGCAATATTTTACTCTGCATCGGCTGGGATATGCTTTAGGTATTTTGTAGCTAGCGTGAAAAATAAAGAGAGGCTTTGCATTCTTTGGTTTTTCTACGCTGCTTTATTCTTATTCTTTGGGGCCGCTAAGTTTACAGTGGTTTTTGAGGAGTATTTCAAAAAGCCTACTCGGACATCAAGCTATCCAGGTGAAAAAATACTAGCCCACCAAGACCAAAACTAATCACCATACCACCGCCAACAACAGAGGGCTCTAACCACCAGGGGTTAGAAGCCTTCTGCTTTTGAGATTCGTTTACTATGAATGCGTTGGCTTGGGACAGTTGGGACTCACATACTTTTAAACCGACTATTGCTTTAGCTATCTTTGCAGATTGAGATTGAGTGAAACACTCATATTTTGGCTCTGGAGGAGCCGAATGGAAGAGTTGTGTGAAGGGGTCCTGGTCACTTGCCATCGCCCGTGTCGTGCAAATAATTACTAATAATGCTGCTGTCACTTTGTTTAGCATAAATATCCTCAACTTCTTTTTTCTTAAGTTCCTGCCGATTCTTGTAGTCCTGCAAAGAAATCTCTGCCTCAAGCGATTTGATTTTACTCCTCAGTCGCTCGTTGTTTGCCATCAAAAGCAATGGCAATAGTTTCTCAATAAATGAAAGGAACTTGAAGATGAATTGTAACCATGTCATAGAATTTTTCAAGGGCACCTACTCTTTTTTTCTTGGCAAAATTTTCGGCTTGTTTATCCACTCAAGGATTTTACTAGTCCACAACGCAAGAGCATGCACGGGTGCTAGCCAAGCTTTAGCCGTTTCGTTTCCTGTCTTGTCAGCTATTGACTTCAGTATGTCCTCAGCAAGACTAAGGATTCCAGAAACCATTACAAATCCAAACACTAGCCAGCCGCTGATCTCTGGGAAGCGTCCTAGAACTCTACTAGCTATCCCTGCCCACCATGGAAGGTCCTCTGGTGGTAGAGGTATACTAAAGGCAGCCTCAACCGCTTCTTGGGCATAGCCCGCTCCAGCTATTAAAATAAAACCAATAAACATAATCAGGTACTTAAACATTTTGTCCTCCTTAAAGACGTCTGAAATCTAATACGCGGGACGCATCATATGGTTTTACACAGACCATATTTGATTGGTTCCCGCCTAGCGTAAATATACTCTTCTGGTTGCCGTCTGCATAGGCGATGAAGATACCAACATGTCCTTGCCACGAGTCCTTCTTATTACGCCAATAGACAACGATATCTCCTGTCTTTGGCACCGAGACACTCTCCCCCCAATCAAGCCAGCTACGTGCCGAATAAGCCTTCTCAGGATAGGTTAGGCCAGAGCGCTTTGCCATGGCTGCCATGAAGATACCGCACCAGCTTGTTTCGTCTGTATCGAAATCAAAGCCAGCTTCTTTGGATAGTTCTAATATTCTTGGATTATGGTCTTTACCGCGAACTTCAGCCATGCCGTATTCGGTCATGGCTTCGTATAGAAGAGTCATCATATCAGGTCCTTTATTTGGGATCGCTTGCTCTACTGGGGCGGGCTCCGTTCTTTTCAAAGAACTTCCAAAACGTTTCCATGTTCGCCGTAAGCTTTCCAACATCTTTGTCGGTTTCCTTTATCGATCTAGCCATCGTATCGATGCTGCCCTCTACGTGCAACTTGTGCTCGGACAAACTACCGCCGAGCTTTAGGATTTCTTTTATATCCTTCTCAATGGTTACTATTTTTGAATTGACTCCACTGATCCAAAGCTTGATCCAAAATCCTATACCAACGGCACTAGCCAAAGGACCATAGTCTTTAGCCATACCGGCTGCCTGAGATACTATCTCTGCTGATTCAACGGGTGTCACTTATAACTCTCCAAGTTTTCTAAGGATTTGACCGATAACAAATATGCGGTGAGCTAGTTGGCATTTTTCTTCGTTGCCCTTACCGCACCTAACATATCCACCTTGAGTTCCATTAAGGGTGTTATCAATAGCTGGGCCTAGGTCTCCAGAATAAAGTCCCCAGACATAGGCATAAAAAGCATCGTGCGGTACACGCTTATAATGTTCTTCAAGCCTTTGGTACATTGTCTCAGATATTGAAAGCAGACGCCAACGCCCATCTTTTTTTGTTACCTCTAGTGGGGACGTACTATTTGATTCTATGCCGTGAAGACCGAGCTGATCTTTATTCCAAAGCTGTACAGGTCCGGACGGCTTGCTTGGTTTATCATCAGGGTTAGCAAGAGTATGAGATATCTCGCCTCTAGCCCATATATATTTTACCTGCAGGTGAGCCTGGTAATCTTCTAAGCCTTTAGGATAAATATTACCCCAGACTGCATTGGATGACTTCTCACCACCGAGTCCTTGGATTGCTTTATAGAGAAGACCAATCATTGCAGGAGTGTAAACGGTTCGCCCATCGTCAAGGGGTTCGCCCATTTTCCAATTGTTATCCTTACCATATTCAGCGTGCCTCTCGAGAGCTTCTAAGTCCTTGGTAAGCCATGCCCAAGGAACAAGTCCCCCAACAAACATATCCCTTGACCAAGTTGTCTTGCTTCCATTGGCCCCGTCCGGAGTCCAGCAATTAGGGGGTGGCCGTCTTCCGAACCTACCAGGCTGATCTTTGAACTCTGCAGCTTCCATATCAACCCCCCTAACCTTTGGGGATGCTGCATACTCTCCGTCCCAAATAAATGCATCGCATCCTTCGGGGTGTATCCAGCCTGTTGTTCTGTCTCTAATTTTTTGGGCCTGAAGAAGAAGAGTGTCGTATAGCTCTACTAGCTCTTCCTTTTTGGTGGTGGGTTTAGGGTCTTGTTGTTCGAGTTTATCCTTCTTGCAGCTCAGTGAAAAAAGAAACGCAATCACTAATAGATACTTCATTGTTAATCTCCCGTAAAAAGTCATCGATATCGCGAGGACCTGCTACGTCAAGATTAACTGGAACGTCTAGCTCCATTGTGTCTTCCAAGATATAGCCTGTCACTTCGCTACAAACCTGAGACTTTCTATTGTCACCATATGGATTAGATATTTCACGACGGAAAACTCGGTTTAGCTTGACCCATGCTATCCCAACAAGCTGCTTATAACCATAATCTACACCAGCATTTTCCATACAAAACTGTAACATCTTGTAATACTGGGCTTTGGTGACTGTAAATTTATATTCGTGGGTACTGACAGACTTGTATTTGAAGGTACTGATATTGGTAAAGTGAAGATTCATGCCGCTTGCTTCATAGACAACTTCGACATTAGTCTCGACTGACTTCCAGCGTACGTACACATGTGAGTAGGGCTGGTTATACCACTTGCCTGTTAATAGAAAGTGCTCAAGCGTTTCGCCCCACATTACGGTGTTGCTAAATAATCTATTGATGCCACGCCTTGACCTAGAGAAACCGATATAGATATCAACTGTGTCGCTCATTGCTTGAAAATCTCCATGCTAAATTCAACAGTATGCTTCTGTCCTAAGCTGGATCCAATGAATCGGTACTGCATCGTGTTAGTTCCGGGTACTGGGTTATTGTATTTTAATTCCTTAGGAGCCCTGCCATCGGCTACCGTAGTTTCCGAGTTGGACATAAATTTTAGGTTAAGGTTATTTACGAATACTTTAGTACCGCCCGCTACTGGCGGATAGTCAGGGACCCCAATAATCCAAAGATTCATATCGGTAGAGGGAGAGTTTTGCTGCCTCATCTGTCCGCCAATTATCTCATAGTCAAATGTTGGGGTCCAGTTAGCCGTTGTCATCTTACAAGAAGAGTCTAGGCGTATTTGATAATCTACGTCTGATTCCCCTCCTCCTTGAACAAGCTCAACTAGGGAGTCGTCGTAGAATTTAGAAACAAAATAACCAGACTGGCTACCATCGATCTCCATCTCGGAAGCTCCGCCAAGTACGCAGGTTTCAATATCAAAACTTCTCATCTGATAGGACCAGCCCGCGTTGGATACTTTCGTCCTAGAGATTACAGCGCCGTCTTCGTCGGTAAGGGTGTAGCCGTGAAGGTAAGCCATAGCGTCCGATACGTCTGTGATATCTTCGCTGCCATCGTTCTTGCTAGCTACAACAGCAGCGCCGCTAGCAACGTCAATTATAACGTCGTCGTCGCCTGCCCACTCAGCCCTGTCTAGCCCTTCTATCTCGTGGTAAATACCAGCCGCTACTTGCTGGCCAAGCCAAGTCTTAGCGCCGCCTGTATTGTTTTTAATAAAAGTTCCCGAAAGAGCTATCGTTGAGTTAAGCATTAATATTAATAGGATTATTTTATTCACGGCGCATCTCCTCCGTTAAGGTTTCCGTTCCAGCTCTCATTGGTATCGATTACGTTGTCGGTTCTTATCTTGAAGTAAAGGCATACCGAAACCTTCTTGGGCTCCTTGCCGTCTTTCTCGATAAATACAGACACCTTGTCGAAGGCATCAAAATCAATAGCTAGGTCGTTCTTTACGGCCGCCCTAACTCCGGTATTCAAAACCCAAGAGAACTCAAGAGACTTAGCTGTGACGCCCCCAAAGGGAACCTTCCAGACGTTAACTAGCTGGTCGGCATCTCTCTCTTTATTGGTAAATGTTATTGCTAATAGAGTTGAGTCCCAAGGAAGGGGGAGCATGACCTCGTTGCTTTTATTCTGGTGGGTACCGGCTCCAATCCACTTATCGCCAGCTTTGTCTTCGCCCCAGCACTGAGTAAATAGTTTGCCGACAACCGTAGAAACCGAATCGCCTATTGTAACCTTAGCCACGCCAGGGCTTACTTGGGATACTGCAATGCTTGGGCCGTCAAACTGAACCTCTAGGATATCCTCAAAGTCGGCACCGCCTACCTTGGTTACAGAGAATGTTCGCTTACCATGAATAACTTCCCTAGCCCTATCGTTCCCAAGAACAATACCGTGAAGAAGTATGTCGATAGTGTCGTTATCAATAAGGGGGTCGATGTCTTCCGACTGTGCCCATAGTCCCCAGTTAGTCTCATCAATAAATGCCGTCGATGACGCTGTAAGTATCCTGCCAATATCTTCTATATAGAGAGGAGATACTGAGTTGTTCTTAACCTCAAGGCTTCCCGCAGTTGCTTGAGCAAAGAGACTTGTTGGGGAAAAATATATTATAAAATATATTATAAACAATAGTTTCATAGTGACCCCTTTATAATTAAGCCAACCACTGGGTTCTTGATAGACCCCGATATGAATACGCATATCTCATCGTCAAAGACTACCGGAGCAAGAGCTACTAGCTGGTCCGTCTTAGTCCTTTGAGCAACTAAAGTGGTGCTAGCTATCACTGTAAAGATGGGGCCTGGGTCTCTTCGCACTATTTGAATGGTCGCATTACTTGTAACTTCTGCAGCCACAAATATTGTAGTTACGTTGCCCGATGTTACCGGGACCATCCTTCCTGACTTATTGCAGGGGACCGTATCGTTAAGAAGATAGCTGTTGTTTATATTGCCGCTCTTACCCCAAGTAAAACCAGGGGAGGCAGAGGTTGCTACATTGTTAGCTACTTCTTCGATTGCATCTTGTGCGTTGTTGGATTCAATGGTTGAAGCGTTTCCCGCTACGTCGGGGTCTCTAAGGGGTTCGAATTGGATACGCTTGGCGTTAGATTGGCCGCCAAGCGCTAATGGTTCATGGGAGAATATTATGAAAATCAAGAGAAAGCTAAGTGCCTTTACATACCTAAACAAAACTAACTCCTTTGTGTGTTATGCGTTTGTTAAAGCCCTACGATAATCTACCACAAGCTCTTCTGAATCTTCAGGAGGGCTTGCCATGCGGTTAGCGTCAACAGGAAGTATCCAGAAACTAAACAACGCTCGGCCCGTTAAAGATATCTCGTTGTTAACTAGAGGTGGGATCTCAGCATAGTCGCCTTCACCATCGTCTAGGCCACCAAGAAGGTTGGTAGGACCAAACGCTACTACAGCACCGGTGCCGTCGCCGCCAAATTGAACTTGCATAATTCTTTGAGCATCTGCGTCTGCGTTGATTGCATTGGCGATATCTTCTGCAGTAGCTGCGTCCGAGTTGTTGTTAACTTGGATTAAATACTGAGCAGATGCAAAGCTGTCAGTGCCTTTGTTGTATGCGAATGACTTCGTAACCGTCACGGCTAGTCCAGGAGCAGAAACAACTTCGAGCTCTACCTCATTACCTAGGCGCCCTAGGATCATGGATGTAGCGATAAGCTGAGCGTTCCCAGCGCCCTCTGTATGCGATGCTCTTGTTCCTGGTAGGCCTAAGCGTTTGCGGTTGCCGTCAAGCAGCATGTGAGATGTTCCAGAAAGGTAGTTGTTGTCTGAATCAAAAACTGTGTCGTCACAGTTGCCAACACCAATAAACTCGTTCTCTATAGGCTGGTCAATCTTGTCGATGTTTTCTTTGATGCGGTCAAAAAGATCAGTAACTGTAACTTCGGTTGAGCAAATCTGGCAGCCAGTCTCGCCGCTAGTATCTAAGTTATCGTCTAGAACTACAGAAGAGAGGTTGTTAGCTTCGTCGCCATTAAGGTTCAATGCGACGATGTTTGCCGTTCCAACTAGACCTGAGTCACAAGTAAGCTGGATAGCATCGCCAACCCTAAGGCAGCTTATATCATCTACAAAGTGAGTTGATTGACCACCAACCGGGGTATCAAGCTCGACATCGTTGCCGTCTACGATACTAACGCACACCTGGATAGATTGATCCTGGAAGCTCGTATAGCAGCGGTAAAGGCGGTCAATTGATTCTTGGCCATCGTCTATTGACTTTGCTACTGCGTACCACCCGATGGCTCCTGCTGGTAGTGCGGTTGTAGTGTCGACACTAGCGTCGAAGTTTAATGCTTCTCCTTCTTCAATAGCATTAAGGCTTAAGCCCGTAGCTAGCGCTGCACCAATTTGGCAGCCGTTTGCGTCTTTGGCAACAATGTCTACTTGGTCACCGACCTTAAAGTAGCTTGTAAATGCCATCTCTTGTCTTGCGGATGCTAACGATGTGGTGATGATTTCGCACGGCTTAAACTGCGTACGCTTTAGATCTGGTTGACCCATGGCATGACCCCTAATATTTGGTTGGTTAAAGGATTACTGCACAGCCGCTAGACGCAGCGATGTAATTGACCCTAAGCTCCTCGGTCGAACCGGGGGGGGAGTTTAGTCTGTTTGAACTATCAGGCTGTATTATCAGAGAAAAACTTTTGTTATCCGCACCGACTGTGAAATCTAAGCCTCTTGTCAGTATGTTACCGTCAAGGATGACCTCAAGGGTGTCTGGCTCGGCTTCTGAGTCTAACGTGAAGTTAATATTGGAACAATCTAGGTCCCCATTAGGAATAAGGCCCTTGCAAAACTGAGATGCAGGGGCTCTTCTTTTGGGTAGGATGTTAGCGCAGTCACTCATTTTTTGCCCGTAGCGTATATTGTGAAAGTACCAGCAGTATCACTGCCGGCCGTATAGTTGACCTGAGCATATTTAAAAGGAATATCGGTAAACACCCAGCCGATACTGTTGTCGTTACAGTCTTTGATTATGCTATCCGGATAGCAAAAGAAGGTTGTCGCATCACATAGGAGGGATACTTTTAAAAAGAATTCGCCATCGTTTTGATCTCCGCCTTCTCTTACTATCTGGATAGTACCGCACTTAGAGTCTCTGAAATCAATAATATTAGAAGCGACGTAATCGGCCGTGAGCGGGACCGATTCGTCTATTACTTTTAAAGAGGCATTTCGTGCGGACGTTATAATTGTTTTATTCCTTTTTAATGACTGCAGCTAGATACTAAGATTGTAAGTAGTAGTATCTTCATTAATCTAGCCTATATAGACAGTTTACAAACACATCGGAGTTGCCAGTTGTACTAGAGCGCCTTTGTGCCGCCAAATCACTAGTAGAGGCCGCAGACTTGCATGTGCCAGTATTGTTTGCATCGTTAGCGTTCCATGTTGCCTGTCCTGATGCTTCTGAATCAGCTAAAAAGGATGCAAGAGGAGCTATCGGCGCCGCAAATCTAAAACTGTCACCTGGATCGCAGTTAGCAGCAGTGATTTTGCCCGACACGCTCACGACAGGACCAATTTTCATATATTGGAATACATTAGAGTTGCTAACAGAAGTACAATTTATGTTTGTTACCGATGGCGTATATGTGCCGCCGCAAACATCCTGATCTATAGTGCAAGTAGCCTCTGTAGTTCCGTAAGTTACCCCACCAGCCACGGTTGCTGATGCGGGTTGTATTGCTACTGTTGCGGAGCCGGAGTTGATTGGGGTTACTGTCCAGTGAATATTTCGGTATCCGTTGGAACTGTTTCTATCTGCTAGTACAGTGTTCTGAACAAATCCTCCATTTGAAGTGGCCATACTGAACAGCCTTAAAGTAGTCTTACCTGCATCAAGAGTAAATGTACCGCATACCTTAACAGTATGTTGGTCATTAGCTACGTTGTTACTTCCCGATCCAATCTTGCCTACACCTTCTTGTAGAATAGTTTGCGAGTTACTGGCTGTCTCGGCTAACTGGTAGTAGACATTCATTCCCTGATTCTGGTGAGTAAAGGAACTACACGCCTCCACTCTCATAGCTCTAGGAGCGTTGAAGATAATAGCGTTTGTTTCCCCACCAGAACTGCAAGTTAGGTCACCAACGTCATTATCATTTGTTAGGTCACATGCAATACCTACCGGATCACTTCCAGCCGTCTTTACTAGGTCCAGCCCGTTGTTAGAAAACGTAGCCCAAACAGTAGTGGACCCAGTCTCTTGAGCTATATTACCACCACCAATCTCAGCATCAACAAACCAATCCTGATTCTCTGTTGTGACTGTTTGGGTTGTGCCTGTGTTGGCCCATTCTAGGATTGGGACAGTACCCTCTATTGTCAGTACGTCGTCGCCATTAAGCCAATCGAATGGACGACTTCCTGTACCTCCCCATACACTTGTTTGACCATCGGCACCCGACAAATATAAAAAATTACCCGCCGGAGTGTTTGTTCTCAAATTACCCAGAACATACTGGTTTAAACTAACGTCGTAAGCGGTTGCCGAACCCATATAGTTTATTACAGTCGTATCAGGTATCTGTGAATTATCTATGGTTAGTCCGTTCGGGGGGCTTATTTCAAAAGAACCTGATGAGTCCCAAGTATTGTCGGAAAACGTATACTTAAAAGTCATGTCCGAACCAAGCCTTTTAAATTTACAAGTCTGCGCTCCGCTACCTATGACAATATTTGTTAATATGGAATCGCAAGTTTGCCACTCAGTAACAATAGGAGCAGTCTCTCCCGTTCTATAATCCGAACCAAGCCAGTTATTATCAAACTTAACAACAGCCGCTGCAGTTGACTCATATTCAATCTGCAAGCTTCCAGAGCTAGGACATATAAAGCCAAGCTCTTCTGTTCCCCACTTACCGTCTGCCGGTGTTGGGGCTAGTAGCCTGTCTTCATGTATTACGTTTGTGCCGTCAGTTACTCTGGCAATAACGTCGCCCGCAGTAATGGTCGTAGAGTTATAGCGAACCGTAGCAACACACTTTTTACCCCAGAGGATTTCAGGAATAACAACAAGCCTAGTTTTTGCAAACTCACCCGTTGCCGAAGCCGTCCATATAAGCGCTGAACCAAAACCTCCTGCAGCTACAGCTGACTTAGTGCCGGGAGAGTCAACTTCAAAGCCAGCTAAGCCGCCCTCGAATCCACCGTTCTCAAGAATGTTAATATAAGGAACTTGCTGCTGCTGCGTATTACTCATTTGAGCTACGCCGATGTCACATAGGACAATTAAAAATATTAGTATTAGTTTTCTCATGAGAATTTTGCCTCCGTTGCACTTGGGATAAATCTAATGGCTTCTAAGTCCGTATCCGTTCCTCTTACCAAATTAACTTTAATTAAGTCAGAAGGTGATACTGATACTCCGTTAATCTGACCGCTTGAATCTGATAAATCAACTTCAATCTCGCGGTACTGGTCTGCTAGCGTATTCGTTATTGCTACGTTTGTACTTATACGGCTATTAGCTACGCTGCTTACTGCATCGACACCTTTTTGAATTAAATAAGCCGTAGTTCTTAGAAGTATTGTATTGGAAGAAGACGGGCTGTAAAGAGCCAGGAGCATCTTAACTTGCTTTCCTGCTGTATAGGTACTAGGAACCTTTAGAAATACAGATAGAGTTTGCCCTGCAGCAGCTTCGTATTTGTATACTTGTTGTCCATTTTCTTGAGCCTTTAAAGCTGGGGCCAGTCCTTCATCGTTCCAAGCTAAGCCTCCGCCGCCTCCGCCGCCCCCTGCTGAACCACCGCCGCTATGAAGTATGATTACAGCTATGTCCTCAGCGCCTCCAGAGTTGTTTGTAACCCTTACTCCGGTCGTAAGGCTTCCTGGAGTTGCTTCAATTGTAAAGTCGCCTAGAGCGGGTGATGTGGCCCCAGTGAGGCGAGTTAATTCTCCATCGCCAGTGTTGTGGCCATAAAGGATTACCGTAAGCTCGTCAAAGCTACATTTAAAGTTATGGTCAAAGTCCTGGGACGCAGCGTCTGCTAAAGCATCCTCAGTGAAATACCTAGCGTTTGAATTATCGCCAAGCTTGCTATAAATAAGTTCAATAGCGGTATGCAGTGCTGCACCGCCAATGGTTCCTGCTATCGGGTGATCTAATTGGGATCGACTAACTACTGTCATCTCAGCCTCCTACGCTGTGTTCCGCAAGCCTTATACTGCGCTCGTCTTGGGTTATTTTCCGCTGTAAAACTTTACCGTTTACGAGCGCCGTATATGCATTGTTTCTTGTAAGCATTGTTAAGCCAATAATATTTGGGGCTGCTTTATATGATTCCTTCACAAAGGCCGGAGCTAATACCGCACCGTCCCATTTAGCGTGAAAGTAATCGGCCCCAGATACACGAAAGAATTCTTTAACCGTCCAAGCTCCAACCTTTTCGCCTTCAACGATTGCCCACAGTAGATTTGTTTTATCTACAAAGGCTGCGCTATCTTCCTTGCGGCCGCTTGCTCCGTTCCAGATACCGTACTTGGGAGCACGTCCATCATGAAACTCAAAGCGCCAGCGAAGGCGAAACAAAGGTGCTACCCCGAAGTTACGAGGTAGCTTTTTTGTTAGTTCTATATCTTGGTTAGTCATAAAATCCTAAGCCGTGAATGAATATGCAATAACAAAATCAAATTGAAGAATACCGCCGTCAGGGGCTGAATCTTCAAGGTACATGCGCGAGCCTATCCAAGCAACATCTCCAAGTACTGTATCGCCGTTTTTACCAATCTGCCCTGTTACAGGAGTGATAGCGTCGACAGGAGTACCTGCGTTGTCAAAGACGAGAGCATCAACGTGAAGGTCAAAAGCGCTTGCTAGGTCAATGCCGTCTGTTCCGCTGTTGCCGAAGATATCAACCTGGGCGCGAGAGGGAAGGAAAGCACTAGCTCCGAGGCTAGCTATGTTTTGACCAGCTTGCTCAATTCTAAAGCCCGACGCTGCGCCGTTTGAGTTGTTAGCCGTAGCCTCATCGTCCGATTGGCCCTTTGCGATCAAGGTAGCGATATCAGCTGCTGCACTATTAGCACCGCCGTATGCTTGACTGAATTGACCAATGAAGAACTTAGTGTCCGTGATTGGATCGACAGCAGCATCGTTTCGGATGTAGAGGTCTTGATGGCCAGTATTACTTGGCTGGTCCGTAATTGGGGTATACTGAGAGTTTACAACTTGGCCTAAATCTAAGCCTGTGCCGCCTCCAGCTAAAGCATCAGCTACCTGTGCCCCCGCTATTGTTTTCGATACTGTCAGATTAACAGCCATAGTTTAAACCCTCCTTAGGTCTCTTGAGTTATTACTGCGTCATAACCGCCAACTGTTCCTGCCGGTCCTATAAATCCTGGGTTCCCGCTATCAGGCGGGAAGTTAATCAAACCATATGACCAGAACGTCCCAACAATACTTGGTCCTTGGGGGTCGAACCCTAGCACCCTAAACATTGCTGGTATTTCTACGTACTCAACGCTTCCCACATCCACATTGAGAATTACAAAGTCTCCTAGGTCAAGTAAAAATGCACGGTCAGTTAATGATAATTCTACCAGCTCGGTCGTGCCACTAGCTAGCTTTAGAATCTCTTTAAGCTGGGTCTCGACTTCATCTATTTTTACAAGATTGGGGAAACTGATTAGTTTAGAAATAAGCCTGTCGTTAGACTGAGTTACAGCAGCTTGGTTTCTAAACACTGGGGTAGACTTGGATGCTTCGTTTTTTTCTGGATTGAAGTCAAAGTCTGCCTTGGCTCTGTTGAAGTTATTACGCTCGTCAATTCTTGGGGTGATTGAATCAACAACTAAGTCCCAGTTTTTAATCTTGAAGTTATTGTCTGGATCATGCTTGGCTCCGAAGTCATCAAAATGAGTGGAAGTCAAAGCAAAGTTATTGTCTCTGTTCACATAAGCCTCAAGCCTTACTTGCTCGAGCATTGATAAAACATACTCAAATGCCGGAGATCCCTCTTGACGCCAGACCCTGCTGGTGATTGTTGAGATGGCCGATTCTGAAGGAGAGGCCTTGTCTCTAAAGTCATTCCAAGACGCATCAAAGTCAGCAGGAGCGACCCCTACAAGGCGTTCTAATATATCCCTTGCTTGAGCCACTATATTACTGTCGTTCACTCCTAGATCAACACCCTCTACCTTAACGAAGAACTCGTCCCCAGAGGAATATATCCAATCCTTAGAATCAACTTGAAGGACCTTTTGAGTAATGTCGAACACGGTATTATTGGTGGCAGCGACTATCGCAATGTCCCCAGCATCGAACAGGAAGTATTTATTACCTCTGCGAAGATAGACCTCGTCGGTAAGAAAGCTCTTAATAGGAGTTCCTGCTATTACAAGTCTAAGCTCGGTATCTCCTGCAGTGGGATCGCCAAGAGAATCATTGACCGCTATATCGTTTCCATTTACGGGAAAGGCAAGAACGTGTCCAATAGAAGCGCTTAAACTATCTTGGTCATCCGGATCTAGTTTTTTGATATCTAAGTTAGCTGTCCAGTCCCCATAGATAAAGGGAGCACCAAGACCAATCTTATCGTCCTCAATATCTGGGAAGTCTGATTTAATTAAAAATTGCTGAGGGATAAGAGCGTTAGCTTCTTCAAGGTTTGATCTTGATATAAGCGTGAAGCTTTGCGTAGTTCTTTGAAAGCCAGCATCGTCTGTAACCTTACCCTTAAAAAGATCGGTATAGGTAGATGCGTCCTCGCCAATACCAACGCTAATGGTTATCTCGGTATTAATAAAACCGTCATAGTCATCACCGCCTGGAAGGATAGTGTTAAATTCTTCGTCTGCATTATTAATCTCTAATCGATTGCTTGAGAATTCAAGAACGCCAGCAAGGTAGTCTCCTAGAGTCTTAGTCATAGTGGGGAACACTACTCTAGGCTCGTAGTAGTTAGAACCAACAAACTTAGCCCTATCGCTTACACGTATTGTCCTATTAGGAGTTACGATAACAGCGATCATCTCAAGCTTGCCGGTTAAATTATCGGCGCTATCGTTTAGCAGCTGTTGATCTAAAACAGTTGCAGTTAAATACGGCCGTCTATCCTTAGTGCTCATTATTCAGATTCATCCCAGTCAAGAGAGAAGCCAGCCCAATGGGCATTTTGCTCGTCGTTAGTTACGTCAATAGCTTGATGCGATTCGCTTGGTAGACCCGTTAGCTTAGACCATACGGTTAATACGGTCGGCTTTGTTGGTGTTGGAATAATCAAACACTTAAGATCGGTCTTGGCGAAATCAAAGAAGTTCTGGAATAGTTCGTAATTACCACCCTCGACGTCGATATTACTAAAGTTAAGACCTAGGAATCTTCTTATAGCTCGGTCGTTAGACTTGCCGGTAAATCCTTCTGTCTTAATACCG
>Ga0233413_10000785_pt1 | contig 14608 bp, 20 predicted proteins | sample Na_anoxic_6_MG_FD_189019 | JGI IMG/M metagenome (GOLD analysis project Ga0233413, IMG submission 189019) | Seawater microbial communities from Saanich Inlet, British Columbia, Canada - Na_anoxic_6_MG | ecosystem: Environmental > Aquatic > Marine > Inlet | place: Canada: British Columbia... | reverse complement strand
AAATGCTCATTGCATCGCTATCATCGTAAAGTCATCTATGACCAAACAATAAACCGCTCCTGAACCAGAATCACAAGAACTACGTCACATTATGGTGTGCGCGTGAATGACGCGGTACAGACGGTGAATTGGTGGAGCCGAGGAGGATCGAACTCCCGACCTTCGCATTGCGAACGCGACGCTCTCCCAGCTGAGCTACGGCCCCACGTGTATGTGATACCAGGCACCACATCGAGTCTCAAAACCGATACTGAGTATACCGCTCAGACATTATGGCGCCTGCCACCATTGGGCCTCTTATTCTTCAGGCGCAACGGTCAGCTTGAGGCCATCGAGCTCATCGCTCATGAATATCTGACAACCCAGCCGTGAACTACCCTCGCCTTCAAAGCATTCCGTGTCCTCGAGAAGATCGAGCTCATCGTCACTCACTGATTTGATGGCATTTAGCTTGTCACGCCATTCAGGGTCGATATACACATGACAGGTTGCACAGGAACACATACCGCCACACAAGGCCTCAATGCCGTTGTCGATCTCGCGCAGTGGCTCCATGATACTCAAGCCATTATCCACCTCAAGGACGTGATCGCCCCCTTCCCTGTCCTTAACGTAAATGGTCGCCATGATTATGTCCGTGTCTTGGTCTGAAAACGGCGCGGACTATACCACAGCAGCCCTGTTTTTCTAATTGGGGTAAATGCACCACTTATCCAGACCCGGGGATTACCACAGTGTGAACCGGGTCAACGACGCTGGCCGATGCAGGGCCTAGGATGGTCATATCTGACGGAAATCCAATCCATGGCGACAAAACACCATCCTGTTACACAATTCCGACACGAAATCGCTTCATTAATCTCAGAAGTGGAAACTTGCATGCGTTCTGTTCAAACGAACCGGGACCGCGAATTCAACTTTCAACACGAAGCATTCCAGGAACGTTGTGATCAGGCCAAATCATTAACCAGCAGATTGAGAGACAAGGCTTACTCCGAGTGGTCCATGCGTTCAGGTGACGCTCACCGGATTCAGGAATCCCTGAAGTTGTCACTGGCATATTTTCGTGGGCGACCGACCAGCTGAAACAAATCAGAACTATCTACGCATCCTGTAGATTCTCTGCAATAAATTCCGCCACTGGCATTCCAGTCACTTCAATGAACATTACTTAGTATCTGCAGAGATCGGTAACTTCAGGGTCACACTTGTACCATGGCCGACTTCGCTTTGAATGTGTAACGTCCCGCCATGTGCTTCGGCAATTCTTCGGCACAAATACAGACCAAGCCCAAACCCACCCGTATCACGACAACGGGCAGGATCAGCCCGATAGAACGGCTCAGTTGCCCGCTCGACTTCATCCGGGGACATACCCGGACCGTGGTCACTGACGGTAATGATGGCCGAATCGGGTCTTGCCTCGAGTTGCACAACAATCCGTTCACCATCGACCGGACTATAACAAAGGGCATTGTCGATCAGATTCTTCAGCAACAATCGAATTCTTGTCTCATCGATATCCCGGTGCAATGATGTCGTCAATGATTGAAATTCAATCCGAGCCTGTTGCTGAGCAAATTCATGCTGGACCAGCTGCTTAATTAATTGCACAAGATCAATCGTAGCAGTCTGTAATTTGGAATGGCGCGTGTTCAGTCGCTCGCTCTCAAGCAAATCAGTTATCAAGCTCTCCATCTCTATGACATCTTCAAGAATACTTTGCTTAGTCTTCTCGTCATCCAGAAATTCAAGCGCTACCTTGGTACGCGTCAATGGCGATCGCAACTCGTGACTGATGGCAAGCAACATCTGTTGCTTGGCTTCGAGCATGCCCTGCACATCATCGGCCATCTGGTTAATATCAACAGCCAGACTACCGAGGTCGTCCCGACGTGAAGATGAAATTCGGTAATCAAGATCACCCTTGCCAATCCGTTCAGCACCATCCTTGATCCAACGAATGGGCCTGATCAGCCAGGAGACTGCAAAGAAACAACCCGTCAACACAAGTATCGAGATCAAACCGATAATAATCGGCGGCGCCAGATTCGTGCCCGTGCTCACAGCAATCTTTGGTGAAGCAAAGAAGATTTGATAATCAGCCAGTTCAACACGTACGAAAGAATGGCCTTCGTAGTGAATAAATCCCATCGCACCCAGTAAATCACGCCCATCAGGAGTGACGAAGACTTCCCTTTTCACATGTTCAAGATAGCGGCTCGGCTCGAACTGCGCAGGCTCAAGATCAGGAAATTCCGGATCGGAAGTCCAGTCGATATCCGGGCCCACAATACGAATATCCATCGGGTTGCCGGCGGCAATTTCGGCAGCGCGCTCGATACTTGGCGGCACACCGAGGTCCTGCAAAAGATATGTCGTATGTAATGCGACATGTGAACCGATTATTTCACGCAGGTAATCACGGTCCAGCACCAGATCAACAGCGAAGCGGGCTGAAAACCCGTACACCAAAGATGTGATCAGGAATATTCCAAGCAGCCGAGCAGACAGCGAATGGGCAATTTTTTTCAATATGGTGCGAATCATTCGGCGACAGCCTCCTCACCAACAAACGTATAACCCTTGCCCCAGACCGTCTTGATAAACCGTGGCTGCTTAGCCGTGTCATTCAGTTTCTGCCGCAGACGGCTAACGAGAATATCGACTGAGCGCGAGAATATTTGCGCATCAATGCCGCGCAGGCCGTTAAGAATTTCATCCCGTGACATTGCCTTACCTGCATTGCGTGCAAACAAGGTCAGCAGCTCAAACTCCATCGTCGTTAGCTCAAGCGGGCTGCCATCGAGCTCGACTGTGCGTCGCTCGGTATTGAGCATCAGATCCTTAAATTTCAGCTCTTCGCTATCCGTATCCTCAGATGCAGCCCGGCGCAACACATTTTGAATTCGTGCCACAAGCTCACGTGGCTCAAAAGGCTTTGGCAGATAGTCGTCAGCGCCGATCTCAAGCCCGACAATCCGATCGGTTACCTCACCACGCGCAGTCAACATAATGATCGGCACTGCCTTGGTTTTTCTTATTGTCCGACAAACCTCAAAGCCATCCTGCTCAGGCAGCATGACATCCAGGATGACGAGATCTGGTTTTTCTGTCTGCAACATTTCCAGCCCGATCGATGGCCGTAATGCAGACACAAGTTTGAGATCGAAACGCTCAAAATAATTGCCGAGTAACCCGGCCAGCTTTTCATCGTCATCAATAAGCAAAATTTTTGACATGGTTCACAGTTTTCCGTGAGGGGTTCATCTCTAATACACGGCGCTTGGATTCAGTCTGATACCGCGCTTCAAGGTAAATTGTACCCCTAAGAAATTGAGCAAGATCAGATCGTTACAAAATGTTACAGCCTGTTACTGCTGTGCAAGGATTTGACTGTAGCAAACCCCTATTATCCTCACCATGAATTACTTATACGGAGAAGAGCACATGCTCGACCGAAAGACTACCTCGAATATAGATCGCAGAGATGAGATCGTGCTTATCATCATCGCGTTGTTAATCCCCCTGGCAACGTTACCGGCAATGCTCGGCTTTTAGGCCAACACCAAGCAGTCGAAATAAGGGTCTGACCCTTATTTTTGACCGCAAATTGGCGCCCGGCGTCCTGCGCAATTTCTACCGATACTGGTTCCCTGACACGGGACCTCGGCAATAATGTATACAAGACGCCGGACATTGACTCTGTTGGAATGAGGGTCCTTCACGACCATCTGATCCTGGACTTTCAGTGCCCTGCCGCGGGCTTACATCATCCTTATTAGAATTGTTCTAGATGGCCGCAGCTTGCGAGGTGCGAAGTATATACGAGTCGGCAACCACCGCGCGCCTGTTTGAACTATGCCAGTATTCAGGCGAGATTCTGGTAAATAGAACAATCTTAACTAATTGATAATACTGCTATTTTATTATCTATCAATTTTATTGCAGCACAACATCCAGGCAGCAGACCCTGGTACTTGCGCAATTTACCCGGGTTTCTGATTACCCTGATGACCAGCCGCCCATGGTCAGCCCAGACCAATATTTAGCTGCATCTGCAACTCAGCGTTTGTTGGGCCGCAGCGGGCTCAATCAACGCTATCGGGCTCGACAAAACACCAGCCAATTGCCGGCACTTGCTGCTTCAGGCGTTTTTCCAGAGCATTGATATGCACGACAGCCTCATCAATCGTCAGGTCCGAGCACATCTTTATTTTGATCGCGAGCATGATTTTTGGCCCGACCTGCAGTGTGATTGCATTCAACAAACGTTCTATGGCCGGATCTGCCTCGATGATGTCATCAATCATCTTACGCAAGCGCGGCTCGGCAGAACGCCCGACAATCAGCGACTTGATCCGCGTCGCCACAAAAAAGGAAACAACAATCAGCACCACACCAATACAAATCGAGCCAAGCGCGTCATAACGCGTATCACCCGTGATACCGGCGAGGGAGACAAAGATAAAAGCCAGCACCAGCCCGATCTCAGCCGCAACATCCTCACCAAGTACAACAACAAGTTCAGCATTACGTGTCACGCGGAGCCATTGCCGAAATGATCGCCCGGCACGTAGTTTTTTTATCTCGCCAAGCGCCCCGTATAAACTCGCCCCTTCAAGCAAGATGGCAAGACCGAGTATCAACAGAGCTGCCCAGACTTGCTCCAATGGTTCGGGCTCCTGAAGCTTATGGATACCTTCATAGATAGAAAACAGCCCGCCCAGGCTAAACAACATGATCGCGACAATGAAAGCCCAGAAGTAACTGATCTTGCCGTAACCAAGAGGGTGCTCTTCATCCGGTGGTTTACGCGCCTGGACAAGCCCGACAAACAGCAAAATCTGATTACCGGCATCAGCATATGAGTGGATCGCCTCGGCCAGCATACTGCCAGAACCCGTAAACCACGCCCCCCAACTCTTGGCCAGCGCGATGCCGATATTCGCAAGCAATGCGTAAAGAATGGCTTTTTCGGAGGCTTCTTGCATATGATCGGTCGCATCATACTGGAACATCGAAATACGATCATGCCCAAAGCCCGGACAACCTACCAACCTGAACGCAGGCACCGATAATGGCAGATGCAGAACCCAGCAACCGCGCAGACCTTATTGCACGACTCGGAATAACAAAGATTCGTCGCCATATTTTGTTGTGCTGCGACCAGACCAAACCAAAATGCTCCGGTCAGGCCGAGAGTCTTGAATCATGGGCCTACCTGAAGAAACGTCTGGTCGAATTACAACTGACCGGATCAGGCGGCATCTACCGAACTAAAGCCAACTGCCTGCAAGTCTGTGTCGACGGACCAATTGCCTTGGTCTACCCGGAAGGCACCTGGTATCGATCGTGCACACCGCCGGTACTGGAACGCATCATCCAGGAGCACCTGATCGGTGGCAGGCCGGTCACCGAGTATGTGATTGCCAAACGCGAACTGCCATCCGACGACTGATCAACCCCACCCACATAATGTGCAAATCTGGTAAGTCACACCCGATTCACGCATGGCCGGCCAGCACAATCCACGCCGATAATAATGATCAGACCCCGGTCTTGGGAGAAGCATCGTGCGCCGCAGGGAATTACTGCTCTTGATCTTGCTTGCCGCACCCGGCTACGCGGACACTCGCAAGAACAAGACACTTAGCAAGAAAAAATGCGCTGCCATCAAACAGCGAATCAAACGCCTGGAATCGAGACTGCGCCAGGGACACTCAGGCAAACAGGGTCGCAACATGAAGCAACAGGCCCGTGAGTTGCAGCTGAAACGTTTTCGATTGTGTCGATGATACGGCGCTTTTTACCTTCGGCACCTTTTCCACCTTATAGGAACGGCTTTAGCCGCGAATTATTTTAATTGCGGCTACGCAGTCCCGAGCAAAAAATGACAAGCGTCGGGGGAAGCCGCTCCTACAAGGTATTTGATAGATAATTATGCCAATCAACAACATCCCGTCTGCTTGGTCGTAGTTTCAACATCAAAGGACAAACCCTGCTCCGCATCATCAAACACACCGGCATGCTGCAGCGGTCCGTCAGACAGCTCAAAGAAACCAGCCAATCGACTACTAGCCAGCATTTGCCATGTATTGCCACACACCGGTGTAATCACGCCAGTTTCAAAAATCTGCTGCTTATCGAACGGCAGTGAATCAGGATGATGTGGCGCGGTGCCCCGGTAGCATACAGATTGACCATAGTCCTCACGGCCTGCTTCCAGTTCCGGTAGCTTGAACAAGCGATAAGTTGCCGAGAAAAAACGGATCGGGCCCACTTTTTTTGCCAGTTCGGGATCATCGACACTGACCGACTTATCGGTCACGAGCCGCGGGTCTGAAAACCCTGCACGTTTAGCAAGGTTAAGAAAATCATTCCAGTACAAAGCACCGGACAAGCATTCACCATACAGTACCGGGTCCGTAGTCAGTTCAACAGGCACCCGTCGGTCGGTATAGATATCAGCAAAATATAACTCGCCACCTGTTTTGAGCAGTCGCCAGGCCTGATCGAGAACAGCCTGCTTATCGGTTGCCAGATTTATCACGCAATTTGACACGATGACATCAAACTTCTCATCGTCCAGACCGGTCTCATCAAGATGCTCAATGTTGCCATCAATAAATTTAACATTTGATTTTGGATAACCGAATTGTTCGGCGTGCCAGGTTTCATGCCGGCGCGCCACGGCTAGTTGCTCAGGCGTCATGTCAACACCGACAACCAGTCCGTCCGGACCAACAAGTTGCGCCAGCGTATACACATCACGACCGGCACCACATCCAAGATCAAGCACTAACGCTCCTTCAAGCGCCTCAGGTAACACCAGGCCGCAACCGTAGTATCGCGTAATCACTTCATCATGCACCCTGGCCAACGCATTGCGCAGGTATTTGGGGGGTGCTTCTGCCGTACAACAGGCGCTGGTCTTCAAGTCATCCGTAGATTGCAGGACTTCACCATAATAATTCTTAACCTCGGTGTGCACTGCTGTCTCCTATATCTGATCATCGAGGTCGATTGTCGCGACCAGTATTATTACTGCTTGATGATTCGGTTATGCTTCAATAGTCGTCTTTCAAGGCGATTGCCTATTATGAACTCAATTCCTGCCAACAGTTCCACCACCAGCCTTGTTATTTTCTGCCGCCGGCCGGAACTCAATAACGGCAAACAGCGAATTGCCGCCACCCTTGGCGCTGCACCAACACTCGAACTTGCTACCCATTTGCTGCACACAGCACTGGAAGATGCGACAGGCTGGCCCGGGCCTGTGGTTATCGCCCCGGCAGCACAGGCTGATCAAAGCTGGGCCGAAGGGCTGATGACCGGCACGCATCGCGTCTGCCTGCAGCCTGGTGGCAATCTCGGCGAACGCATCAATGCTGTAGATCAGGCGCTACGATCTGCGGGCTCACAGCACCTCATATATATAGGTAGTGATGCGCCATTACTCAACGCTGCTTACTACCAGCAGGCCCGCAGCACACTTGAAACACATGATGTCGTACTTGGAGCAGCCGAGGATGGTGGCGTCGTGCTGATGGGCGCACGTTGCGCGTGGCCTGAACTTGCATCACTACCCTGGAGCAGTAATGATCTGGGCCATCAGCTGGAACTACTTTGCATACAACGCGGTCTGACAGTGAAATACCTCCTCGCCAGCTATGATATCGACTATGCCAATGACCTGCCCCGCCTGCATGAAGATTTGCTTACAGATCCACGACCTGCCCGTCGTGCACTGCGCGACTGGCTCGCAACAGCCGGCTTCGCTGTCCGACAGCGTGAACTGAAGCAATGAAACCTGTTCATAACATAAAAATCAGTATTGTAATTCCGGTTCTTGGCGATACCCCGCTGTTATCGACACTACTTAATTCACTGTGGTTGCTCGACGATATTCCACTTGAAGTCATCGTCGTCGACGGCGCTAATAACTCCGCTGTTACCGATTGCTGCCGACAGCTCAACAGCATCTATCTGAATACGCGGGCCGGCCGTGGCCACCAACTGCACAGCGGCGCGTTAAGTGCATCCGGTAACGTCATCTGGTTTCTGCATGCAGATGCCGAACCACCACAAGATGCTATCGAATCTATTCGCCGTGCCGTACGGGCCGGAGCCATCGGCGGTTACTTCAAATTTCATTTCATGGGCCAACCTGCATGGTACAAATCAGCGCTCGCAATGCTGATCAATATTCGCTGCCGATTCGGCACACCTTACGGTGACCAGGGATTATTTATCCGCAAGACCGACTATATGCAGGCCGGCGGCTTCCCGGATACCATCCTGTTCGAGGAAGTACCGCTGGTGCATGCCGCGAGATCGGCAGGGTTATTTGTACAACTTGACGCCCCGATTGGTGTATCACCAAGGCGCTGGGAACGTGATGGCTGGATTCGCCGCACGCTGGGTAATCGACTGCTTGCGATCGGCTATATGCTCGGTCTGTCGCCGAACACTCTGGCACGCTACTACCACTTCACCGCACAAGAGGAACAACCCGAATGCTAATGCGCCGCAAAGCGGAACGTGGTGCCGAATGGCTCATGACACCGAGCGGCGACCCATGCGGCTATATTCAGCCACATGCACTCGACGAGCTATGGTTCCATACCGGTACCGCCTGCAACCTGTCGTGCCCATTCTGCTTTGAAGGCTCAACACCTGGCGATACGCGCCTCGACCGAATAACACTCAGTGATGCAAAACCATTCATTGACGAAGCCGTAGCACTTGGGGTCAAGCAATTCTCATTCACCGGCGGTGAACCTTTTATCGTTCGGGACATCATTAATATTCTTACCTATGCGTCTCATCGCCTGCCATGCCTTGTACTGACAAACGGTACTGATGTCGTACTCAAACGCATTCACCAGATCAGGCAACTCATCGAATCGAAACACCCAATTTCATTTCGCATCAGCATCGACTTTGCAGATGAGAGTCGGCATGACTCCGGGCGGGGTGTCGGTAATTTCAAGCAGGCCATGCTCGGCCTTAAGAACCTGCATGATTTGGGCTTTCATGTATCAGTTGCGCGACAGATGGATCTGGGTGAAGAAAACGATGCTGTCAACCGACGCTATCAGGGGCTATTTAGAAACTATGGCCTGCCAACAGACCTGCGAATAGTTACGTTTCCAGACTTCGACGTTCCCAACTCCCATCGCGATGTACCGGCCGTCACTGAAGATTGCATGACGCGCTACCAGACCGAAGCAACACGTCGCCTGTTTATGTGTGCCTTTAGCAAGATGATCATCAAGAAGGCAGGAAAAATGCAGGTCTATGCCTGCACACTCGTTGATGACGATGAGAACTACAACCTGGGCAGTTCTCTGGCAGAATCATCCGGGCAACAAATCCGACTGCAACATCACCGCTGTTATAGCTGCTTCAAATTCGGGTCGTCGTGCAGTGAGAGGTAAGTCAGGCTGGTTTTAACAGCATCAGTGCAAAAGCGACAAAAAGAAATAAAACATGGCCCATCTGCAGGATAACCTGCATACCTGTTTTAATTTGACTACCACCTTTTGATACAGACATCCGTGCTGGTTTTGTTACAAAGATAAGAGCCGAACTATAAAAAACCATAATCATCAGGCTCATCCATAACCACGATTGAGACCATGACAAAGAGCTCATAAATACAGCAATCGTCCCCGTAAGGGTGACCAGACCAACAACAATAATTTCAATTAACCCAACAAAATTGGCTCTCTTGACCCACTTGGCATTGGCCGGGTCAGTGGCCGGTTTTACCGCTATTAATACGGCCATCAACACAGATATGATTGCCAAAGAAAAAAGCAGTAAGGCCGCACCACCGTGAACCATGCTTGTAATAGAAGAAAAACTCACAAAAACCAACCTTCAACTTACCCATTCATCCGGCACGGTACTGATAAATAGCAGATTTTGTTATCAGTACATGACGAATACAGGGCAATCATTCTATTTAACTGCCCAGAAGGCCCGCCCTTTACCATCTTGTGACGCAGGAAGTGCACCATGAAAGCTTATAGCCTGATCCAGTATCTTTGGACGATACAGCCACGCTCAGGCATATATTCCTCCTCATCGAGTTGCCCGCCATTTCTAACAATAGTCATGGACGAACCCAGATTCTCTTTATCGCAGGTGACGCGCAGATCGCCAATTCCCAATAAGCGGGCCTCATGCAACGATTGTCTTAGTAGCTCTGTAGCGTAACCTTTGCGTCTCGCCGAAGAACGAACACTATATCCAATGTGGCCACCGAGCTTTAGCAGGTCTTCGGTAAGTTCATGGCGTAAATTTGCAATCGCAACAATTTCATCGTTTGAATCGATAAGCCAAAAAGTAGAACTGGGAACAAAATCTTCGGGCAAGCCAATCCCTTGTGAGATTAATTCCAGCCAGTCGATATATTTCCTGAAACTCTTACCGGCTCTGTCCAGTACCCATGGAATAACCTCTTCCCCGCTTTTGCGAAATTCGGCAACAAAGGATTCGTGGCTCTTACGCAGCCTGATTGTCGGCTTGATGAGTTGTGCAGTTGTCATGGAGCAAGCATGACATGCAGGAGCGCCTCCTGCATCCTATAGCTTGGATGTATTACGCTGGGAAGAAATCAATCGGTTTTGTGGTCGTAATCGGCGCAACTTCCTTGGCATCGAAGCGGAACAATTTGATGCGTTTAACCAGCTTGATTAGCAACTGATCATCTGCAACTTCGCTTGACACAATTTCACAGAATGACACGACACCGGATGGCTCGATGGTCAATTTCAGGACAAGCTTCCCTTGCAGCGTAGGATCACGCCGTAGAGCACGATTGTAGAGCGCGTAAATCGCACCCTTGTTCTGGTCAAAAACCATTTCAATTTCTTCACGGCTGCGGCTCGGCAGTTCACTGGCCGTAGGCCGCTGAATTGCAGCACCCGTGCCAAGGCCTGCCACCGTGCTGGATACCTTTGTCGTATCATGTCCAGCCAGTCCACTACCACCGGTATCACGACTCATGGCAGCTGTATTAATACCGCCACTACCCTTACCCGCCTTAGACGTAATCATCGAGCGCTCAGCACGTGCAGCGGCACCCGCCGCACCGGCCAGGTTCCGTGACGATGTCACATTGGCCACAGCCTTATTATCACGCAAGTCGGCGAGGTCGTCGGCGAAGGGCAACAATCCGGCTACAGATGCTTTCTTGCGCGCCTCTTTAGCCCGATCAACTGGTTTTGGTTCATCCTTAACGACCGGCTCTGGTCGAGGCTTTCGCTCCTCAACAACCTTTGACTCTACAGGTCTGAGTTCTTCGGCTTTGGGCTGTTCGAGTATGACCGAAGGTGGTGGCAGCGGCTTTGGCTTATCCAGTATTAGTTTGGCAAAGCGCTGCGGTACTTTATCGACACGGTCGTGACTGATTTCAGGTAGCGGCACAAATGAGAAGATGACACTCAGCACTGTGATGGCAATGACGACCTTTCTGACAATAACGCCAAAATGTCGCTCCTCTTCGAGGGCCATCTCCCAAGGCAGATCATACAAGCGATAGTTTGAAACCATCCGAATTATCCCTGCGTCCTGTCATCGAGCGCTGCAACTTTCGTCGCTGCCTGCTGTGGTGCAGTGCGCATGACAGCCAGTGAAATCTGTCCATAGTCAGCCGCCGTACAAGTCGCCATAACACGCTTAAGCAAACTGTATGGCAGCGCCTTATCACCCATGATCGTAACCTCACGAGCTGCAATATCAGCCGCAGCTTCACGGCGTAATACACGGTCACTCTGGCTCTGTAGCGCAGCTTTGAGACCAGCAATAATCAGACTTTTTTGCGCCATAGCAGCTTTGACCGAGGCCACCGGACTACCTTGCACCAGAATCTCATCGCCGGTCACCATGATCACAACATTTTCGCGTGCCCGCTGTTCAGCAATTGATTCAGGCAACTGCAAGTCCTTCGCATTCGGCAAAACTTCAACCTGTGAAGAGTTGACCAGCAAAAAGAATACCAGAATTGTAAAAATATCCATCAGCGACACAAGATTCAACGAGACAGTTTTCTTGCCTCGTTCATTGCGTCGCTTCATGCGCTTCGCGCGGTGTGACATCTGCATAATAATAATTCGCTGTTAACTGGTTTTGTTTAGCACCGGAGCATCACCGATCGAGATCTCGGGAAATAACTCAGCCTGAATGATGCTGCTATCAGATCCACTCGCATCAGTTACTGCCTCGTAGACACGAACAGCATCCATAACCCTGACAAGCACCTCGTAGGGTACGTCCGGTTCAAGCAAGATGCTGGCATCGAGCTTGTCCGGAAACTTAGCCTTGATACGCTGCAAATAGTTGTTGAGGCCGTTGAAATCATGGCCATCAGCCATTGCCGGCAAACCTGTCAGTAGCCCACCATTTCGCTCACCAATTTCAAGCCGGTCATGGCGCACGATAATTTCGAGCTGCGGTGTCTCAGGTTCAGCCTCGGTCTGATTACTTGAGGAGGGCAAGTTCAGATCGAGAATGGCAACCTGCGAGAATACAGCTGTAATCAGCAAGAATGGCACCAATATCACCATCAAGTTCATGAAGGCAGTGATATTAAGCTCCACCGCCTCATGACGGTGCCGACTGTTGCGTCTGCTCATTGCATCTAACCTGCTGTCTTGTCAGCAGCCGTGCGACGTTCATCAACGGCATTCAGGAACTTGACCGACACCATCTCCAGGCTGTCAACAATACTCGTTGTCTTGCTCTGTAAAACCGTATGAATGAGCAACAGCGGTATTGCAACCATCAGACCGAACGCGGTGGTATTCATCGCAACGGAAATACTTGCTGACAACAGATCTGCCTTCTCAGCCGGGTTTGCTGATGCCACGGCCGTGAATGCATTAATCAGACCGATGATTGTTCCCAGCAGACCCAGCAGTGTCGCAATGTTGGCAAACGTGGCCAGATAGTGGGTACGCTTTTCAAGCTGCGGCATAACTTCCATCAGACTTTCTTCCATTGCCTTCTCAATATCATCACGTCGAGCAGCCGATTTAATGCGATACAACCCATACGTCAGGATCTGACCAATCGCACTTTTTGATTTAGAGGTCACTGAAACTGCATCCTGAAATTTACCCGCCCTGATATATGGCGTAATTTTTTTCCAGACCATACGGTTCGTGACGCTGGTCTTGCTCAGATACAGGAAACGCTCGATTGAAATTGCCAGCCCCAAAGCCAACACGATGACAATCGGATACATGAACACGCCACCTTCCTGAAAAAAACCAACTATGGTTGTAAAAATATCCATGACTTAAAGTCCTCCTTAAAAAATACTCACCATCCGGTTTACATAACGTAAACCCGGAATCCTTCACTTTTCATTGCCGGATCCTTCAGACCCATACAATTGATCGAAATACTTTGTTTGTCTTAGAAACACATCACGGTCTACGGGTGCGAGCACCTCATCGATAAGACTATTTACCGGTTTTCCGACAACGTTCCCAAGTTGAGAGTCCTTCCACGGCAAAATATAGAGCACCCGAGGTAATTCCTGGTTGCCACGAATCGAGGTTCGATCGAGCAATAATTGATCAGCCGATAAGCGTGGCTGGGTTTGAACAACCGGCTCCGGCTTTATCGCTTCGACAGCAATGTCTTCAGCAACTGTAACTGGTGCGGCAAAACCAGCTACCAACAAAAATATTATCTTGCGCAACCATCTGTTCATTGCATGCCTCCGGACTGTGCGGCACGCTGTGGCGCATTGACACGACGCTTAAGGTCGATAATCCACTTGTGCACATCCTCGATGTCAGCGGTGTCGGATTCTCGTTCTACGTATGCCTCGTAATACTGCAAAGCAAGATCCGGTCGGCCACGATACAGATCATAAAGAACACCGAGGTTGTAATAAGCCAGCGCATAATTTGCATCGGCCTCAATTGCCAGCAGGTATGATTGTTCAGCCTCGTCAAACAATCCTTTATGACGCTGGCTAATACCAAGATGGTTATAGGCTGATGCACATTTGGCACAGACCCTGACGGCACGCCGAAAAGCCGCCTCGGCAGCATCCGGACGGCCTCTGCGATCATAGATGATGCCCAGATTTACCTGTGCACCGGCATAACCCGGATAAGTCTCACCGAATGCTTCCAACTCGTGTTGTGCACGCGAGTCATTACCCGCATCCATGTAACCGAGCGCCCGTGCGTAGCGATTCATCACAGTCGCAGGGTATTGTTCACTGCCAACAGCAGTCGGCCCGCTCATGCTACAAGCCCCAAGCAATGTCGCGGCAATCATCAACACGATGCTGTTAATCAATCGTTGCGACAAGACGCTCACTCCTTTCACTTTTGGCAAATCGTGCCGGTACCAGGTCAGCCAGACGGGCAAAACTTTTTCTGATCCATTCGTCATAGATACCATTCTGGGTCCGTTCAGCATTACTCAGTAAAATATCTATGGCCTGCTCCTCAAAGGGAAACGCTTGCTCCTCAAGAAGGATGTCGTATTGCTCGAGCTCTTCATCATTCAGACCTTTGGGGCGTTCGGAGGCCATCAGATCCTGGCCCAGGGTGTAGTACAAATCAGCTATCTC
>Ga0233413_10000784_pt1 | contig 14608 bp, 22 predicted proteins | sample Na_anoxic_6_MG_FD_189019 | JGI IMG/M metagenome (GOLD analysis project Ga0233413, IMG submission 189019) | Seawater microbial communities from Saanich Inlet, British Columbia, Canada - Na_anoxic_6_MG | ecosystem: Environmental > Aquatic > Marine > Inlet | place: Canada: British Columbia... | reverse complement strand
CTGCCGTTCCATCTGCGGTAGGGTTGTACGCTGGATAGACTGGGCTGCAGAAGTACCCCCTCCACCAGACCCGCCGCCCCTGCCAGCGATCTCATTACCGACCCCAACCAGGACGCCACCGGCTGCAGCCAGAGGGATACCATAGGCCGGACCAAATAGGGGGTTCATCGACAACACCGCGCCTTGAGCGATCGCCCCTTGCCCGATGTCCGATAGCAGACCTCCCCACACTCGGCGTGCGGCGTCCACCCCCTTTTCCGACCCAAACGCAACATTGGTCATAGCCTCACCGACAGTACCCGAGAACTCCGCCACCTTGCCTTTGGCTTCGTCCCAAACGTCGCGAAGCATCAATACTCCATCAATCTGCATCTGGATCGCGTCAGGGATCTTAACCATGTCGGCTGCGTTGTCGTTTACAAACTCCATGGACTTGCCGACCTTTTTCCAGGCAACCGCTTGATGGCCAAGAAGGTTGGAAATCTCGCCTGCCCCCTCGGGACCTCCAAGGGCACCCATGGTAAGGCCTTCGTTCAAGGCCCGCTCCATATCAAAACCGGGTCCGCCTCCGCCTCCATTACCTCTGCGCCTACCCTTGCCACCTCCCTTGGCTCCGCTCACCTTGCCAAGGACCGAATCTACCATGTTGTCGAGCTTGTCCCATAATGCCAACGCTTTTTCGGTCTCGGGCATGATGGGCATGGTATTAAGTACGCGGATCTTCTCGGTGTCAGCATCTATTTGCGTGCGCAGCGCTGCGACATTTTCGGCCATTTTCTCGGAAGAAACCGAGAAGGGTTTACCTATCGCTTCCGCCAGCTTCGCTGCAGATACCCACAAATCCGCCATGCTGGCGATAGCTTCAAACGCCAACTGTTTGAATGACAAGAAGCTTACTTCTGCGGCACGGAACAGGAGACCAAAACCATCGCTAACTGCAGCTACAATCGTGCGCAGTCCAAGCCCCACACGACCCACAAACCGGACTACTTCCACCGATCCTTCGCCTATGGACTTGACCCATTCGAAGATAGTTTCTTCGTTTTCCTCGATGACTCCGGTAAGGCCTTCGACGATACCGGTCAGTTTGTCCAGGGCAGACCCGGCGTTTTTGGATCCACCAACCAGGGCAGACCCCAAAGCCTCCGAAAGCCTGTCTACCGCCTTGTCCAACTTCTGGGATGCGCGGTAGGCACGGGTATCCGCCTCGATAAACTTTTGGATGGAATCGATGGCAATTCCGATACCTGTGGACAGACTGGCTACGAATGCGCCTCCAAGCGCAGCGACCGCAACCCTGGTACGACCCGCCCCGCCGAGAAACGCATCCATCTGCAGTTCGACCAAAGCCAACTGGTCTTTGGCTTTGGCGAAGGTACCGGTGGATTGCCGGATCTGTTGGTCCAGTAGGATGTTCGCAGCCTTGGCTCGCAACATCGGATTTACGATGCGTTCATCGATGGCATTGCGGAACTGTGCACCCTGGTCGCCGAAAAGCGCCAAAGTATCACCTGTGGCATCGATGGCACCACGTAGGCGGTCGGTTTTGTCGGTGGAAAGCTCGATGGTCTCGGCCATCGCCAAAAATCCACCTCCACCGATTCCGTCGATCTTCGCGGCAATAGAGTCGATCTCACCGCCTAGACCCTTTATCAAAGGGGAAAGGTGGTCCTCGCCCCTGATGTCTACGCCTACAACCTCAACCATTGTTGCCCCTGGCCTTGCGCTGGCGTTCTAGGTCTTCGGCTCGCATGTTGGCCTGTTCTCCCGCGATGATTCGCTGCGCCTTCAACCATGCGACAGGCTGCGCAGACAACCCACCTCTTGAATGCAGGTGACCTTGCTGGTAGTCTGCAGCGTCACCTACCCATCCCATAACCTTAGCATCCGCCTCTACTCGGAGCAAGGGACAGGCATCCTTTCGTGTCCTGTCGGGGTGTTGGCCCGAACCCCGGATGACCCGTTCCATGTGGGCCACCTCGCAGGGTCTATCCGTAGGAAACCGCTTTGGGCAGTACCTGGAATACCGGGTCTGCATAGAGCACACCCGACAGTCGTATTGTCCGCCGGGCTGACCTAGGTGTCGGACAGCCCATCGGAGTTTTTTGACTGTTCCTCGTCTGGTTGTTCTGCCCAGGAATTCCATACTTCCAAGCAAGGCATCGTGATCTTGCGCATGGTAGGTAGGTCTAGGTGTCGGAGCAAGTGCATCCGACGCGCCACAAGCTCTTCCGGGTCTTCGGTCCAGGCATCACCCCACTTGTACCCCTCGGGTAGTCCCATGGAGCGCCAATTGCCATGCAAGCGGTGGATGGAAGCCACCATAGCAGACAACAAGAACCGCAGTCGGGCTTTGCTGTCGCCTTGAACCAAGGCTTGCATGTCCATGTGAAGCACGCGCGGAGCTTCGACGAACTCCAGGTATTCGGTTTCGGTGATGTATACGGTCTTCACGAGGGAAACCTATGTGTTGTTGGTAAATACCAAGGTGAGGTCTGCAGCGGGGCTGACCCCAGCGCCAGATCCAGTGTCGGGGTACAGACTGCGATACGCAATGTCCCACACCGCGCGACCATCTGCGAAGCTTTCACCCACAGTCACAATCTCGATTTCCATGGGAATATCGAGGGTGAGGTTGGCATCCTGCGCCGACACGAACTGCGGAGTCAGTGCGAGACCTACCCCAGTGTCGCGGTAGGTGCGGGGGTCGAAGTCGGCGATGGGTACGCGCTCGATCTGGATGGTTCCGGTGAACCTTCCGGGACGGTGCCGCACTCGGATAGGCAGACCTGCGACACTACAACCTCGGTCGATTTCGAGACCGAGGTTCAGGTCGATAGATCCTCCGAGCATCGCACCCCCGAACGAGGTAGGTGCGGCCTCGTCGGTGTCCAACGTCGCGAGCACGAACCGTGTGCCGACGAAGGGCATGTAGTGATTGCCCTCGGGATCGAGGTATACCGCCGTAGGCATGGTCTGCGGAGACTCTGCCCAGGAGGTACCCGCACCATCCGCTACCGCAACCCGGAACACGTCGTCCCAGCGCCACGAAAAAGAGCCGTTGGCGCGGTACCCCTCGATGATGCGTTCTGCAGCGGAGGTCGCGAGGTGGTCGGACTTGTAATGGTACGCGGTAGCCGAGGCAGACCCACCCGCCGAAGGTCGGGTGTAGGTCAGGGTTTTGGGCGGACCTGCAGCATACGTGGGGATAGCGAACCCCATAGCCGCCAAAGCCCCATCACAACCAACCCGGCTGTTGGCATCGGTGACGTAGCTTGGCCCCATCAAGGTCCCAAAGTCGAGCTTCGGAGTTTTCGGGCCAGGGACTCCGCGCCATCCCGGAGCGAACGCCGCGATACCATCCACTTCGATGGGAGTACTGTCCAGATCCGAATTCACTTCGGTAATGAACTGTGCGTCGGTTGCAGCGGGGGTCGGGTCGGAACCGTAGCTGGTCTCCCGCTTGAGAAGCAGTACATCGCGTTTGTCGAGGAACATTTCGTCAGTCATCGCCCTTTAAAACCTCTTGCGCTGCAGTACAGTCAGGAGCAAGCCGCCTCGGCAAGCTACCGCCTTTTCTTTCTCGTCTACATCATACAGCAGCGTACCCGACTGCGCAACAATCATCTGGTAGACATTATTTTTGCCGAGCAGGTTCTCAGGTGTAGTCAGGACCCGAGAAACGGCCTCGACCCAATCCAAAGTACCCATCACCAAAGCCTCTTCCAGGGTAGTGCTGCCCCCTCCGCCTCCGCCACTGTCCGGCGTCACGTCTTTGGTATGCAGGAACACGAACACACCAAGGCGCATGGTCGAAACGCCGATGTTTCCCATAGCGGTTGGTGTGTTCTCCTCGTCGGGCATATGGACGATACGTACATGTGGATAGTCAGGGGGTAAGAGGTCTTCTTGTGCACCAATCTCACGCGAAGTTGCACCGGCACCGGGAAGGACCAACACATATCCGGCACTTTCGCTGGCCAAGTCGGTATTGATCGCCTGCAACTCGGTGTCCAGGAGGTCTGACCCTCCCGCTGACCCTAGAATGAGCCGGATGCGACGCAGAACAGTTGAAGCCCGGAAGCGTATGTTGGTCGGATCTGTCATCGTCTTCCGGTTCCTCTTCTACCACTCCGCTGGATGGTACCACGAAGCGAACGGACTATGGCTTCTTTTATCCCTTTCCTTGAGAACGGCCTGATGTGGCCCGAGCGTTTCAAAAAGCCAGCGTAGGGTACGCGGGATTCGAAGATGACCCTATCCTTGGTCACCTTGATAATCGTGTCCCGCGTTTGGTGCACCGCCAACCACGACGCGGTCATTCGACCTGTCCTGTTGATGTACCGCCTACCAGCTACGTTCTGGCGGTGAATTTCGCCTACGATAGCATCGCGGTGGTACCTGAGGTCTGCGGCTGCAGACCCAATATCACCTATCCTGGTAGACAGTCTGCGAAGACTGGCTGTCGTTATAGACAGCCGAAGACCCTTCCCCCGAGGCCTGACTACATGGGAAGCAAAACCCACCCCGGATTACCCCCTTGCTGCGACAGGTCCGACGGCAATCTGGGAACGCAACGCCAAGTACTCCTTGCCGTACTCCGACGAAGCGTACCAAGACTGCAAGGTGGTCCCAGCCGCAGGGGAGGCCCACGACTTGGACCACCCGCCCACGCTTTTTGAAGTCAAGGCTCCGCCTCCACCCCGGTTGCCCGGTTTGTCGGCCAAGGTACGTGACCACTGATGGGCCACGTGCAACAACGTGGCCTCCGTCTGGAGGGCCTTCCACACCTTGTACGGGTGTCTCAGGAAGACCTCTACCAGACGGGCCTCAATCCAGGTAATGTCGTCGGCATCCGGTACAGGGTCCGCCACAAGCTTGTGGAAGCGGAGGGCAAAATCGCTGTACTCGGGTGCCGCCACGTCAGAACCCGAACGCCGTACGCACAGCCTTGGGGCGGTACATGGACAGATCACCAATCTCGGCGTAACACGGAACCACGTACCGGAAACCGGCCTTTTCCACGGGATGGATCTGGAACGGGACCGGAATCTGGTGCTCGAAAATCTCGGAGTCCACCGAGTACAACACCATGAAGTTGGCCGCAGCCGCCTTGCCCGTGTCCGCCGCAGGGACGTTCTTGAGCTTCATGGACTTCGCGATCTGCACACCCGTCAAACGGGTATACTCCGACGCGATGGTGACCCGGTTGGTAGCATCCATGATGGTCTGCATCACATGCCGGTACGGCGTCGGAGGCAGAAGCAGAACACCCGCCGTCTCGATGTCGGCGGTGTCATCCTCCATCCCATTCGTAAACGCCAAGAGCGCCGACAGGATGTCCGCCGCAGTGCTCGCACTCGTGATGGGGAGCAAGGTACCCGACAACTGGAACTCCACCGAGGGAACGTCGGGGTTGTTGATGATACCCTTGACGTTACGTTTGCGGTCACCCACAAACGCCATGGTCTCGCGTCGCTCCTCATACGCCCGTCGGGCACGCTTGGCATACCGGTCGGACAGGGGAGTCCCGAGCCGCTGCGCACGCAGCAACTCGCCATGGTCCCAGCCGAAGCCGACACCGTGGGGCAGGATCACGCCCGTCTTCTTCTCACCGGACTCGCTGACACGGGGGTAGTCGTCCCCTGCGCTGTCCAGCGGGACCATCTCGCCACCGCCCGTGACCTCCTTGTACGCGAAAGAGGTCGCACCCGCGCCAGCTTCACCCGTCGTGGGGATAAGCCCCTGGGTGACAGCCAGATCTTGGTACTGGTCTTCCACGACCTTCGGAAGCATCGTCTGCAGTTCGTCTGCGAGATAGATTCCCGAATCATCGCGCGCCTCGACACCCCGAACCATCGGGGTTCCGAAGCCATTTCCCATTCCGAAAGGCATCTTCTACCCCTCCTAGTTGATCTTGACGCGCATCAGCGCGACGAGGTTTCCGTTGATGTCGGTCTTCGCTCCGCCCGACAACCACCGGGCCTGCGAACGAGGAACCTGGAAGCAATCGGTACTGTCCGCCGTCGTGCGGAAAGCTCCGCGTTGCTCGGTGGCGGAAGCCGTATGACGGCACCAAATCGTATCCGAGGGAACGGGATCTTCGGAAGCGTCCAGGCGAACCCAGATGTCCTTCTCCGTCACGAGGCCGACCTGCTCACCACCGGCGTACTGCGAGGTGGTGCCACCGTCGGCAACCTCCTTGCTGTGGGTGTGCTTGGAGATCCCGACAAGTTCGTGCTCCTTGGCAGTGTCCGTGGACTCGACGACCGGAGCGGCACCCGTCGCAACACCGCCACCCTCATCGGTGATGGTGGTCGTGACCTGGAATTCCAGACCACGAAGCTCGGAGGTCAGGGTGATAAGGGTTGCGCCGTCCGTGACCAGGATGGAATTGGCTGGGAAAGCCAGATTCATCGCGGAAGTCAACTCGTCGCAGAGCGCAGCGACCGAAGCCGCAGCACCCGTACCGAAGTTGTAGACCTCATCGACTCCGTCCCCATCCAGGTCTCCGATGACCGTCACCACAAGGTGCTCACCCGTGACTGCGGAGTCCGGTGTCACGGTGACGACCTTGAGAACCAGATCCCCTACGGCGGGAAGCTTGCACTCGTCATCGTCGGAGGGGTTGAGAATGCACCCCAAACCGAACGGGACAGCCCCCGCGTCTGCGTTGGCCGTCGTGTTGGCGATGCTGTAGTTGGTATCGGTATCGGTGACCTCGGCCAGCGTCCAACCAACACCCGGAGTACGGGCAGTGAGAACAATCGTGTCCCCCGCACCGTCGGTGGCTTCCAGAATGCCTCCAAGCTCGGATGCGCCGTTGAATGCCGAGTTGGCCAGCAACACATCAGCCGCAGCCGAAACATTGCCGGGAGTCCAGGTCACGGTAACTACCGTGTTGTCTTCCAGCGTAACCGAGTACACAACGTCGGCAGTACCGGTGCCTCCCACCGTAATGGTGTCAACCTGTGCGACGGCTCCGCCAGCGCGGAGGCGACCATCTACGTGATGACCGTGTCCCGACAGACCGCCAGCCTGCGCAACCCGGTCACCTTGCTGACCGTATCGAATCGTCATTGCTTGTCTCCTGGCCTGCGGCCTTGTGTGTAGGTCTTTCCTGCGATGGCAGCGTTGATCTCATCCAGAGATTTCACGCCGTCATTGCGGGACTTGGGCTTGCGGCCTCCGAGGCCACCCAGACGACCTGCACCGAGGTCGTCATCATCATCGTTCCGTTTGGGGTCTTCCTTGTCCATGGCCAATTCGAACAACACCGATACGGCGTCGTCGGAGCGGTCCTCGACGGGAGCGCCGGGAAGACTCGGGAAGGCACAGCGCACGGCCTCCTCGCAAAGCTCGCGAAGGTCTTTGTCGGCGGTATCCGCGCGAGGGTACTTGTCCGCAATCTTGGCGCGCAGTTCTTCCAACGCAGCCTCGGTTTGGGTCTCTTCCAAGTCGGCCAACTGATCCTCGGCAGCGTCCGCGCGAGCTACGGCGGCATCGCGCTCCGCCGTCATGGCGTCGAGTGCTTCTTGACCGTCCGCCGAATCGGCACGGGCAATCAGGTCTTGCACGTGTTGCTCCGAACCCTTCTCGACACGAACGGCTTGGCCGTTCACCATGATTGTTACGAATTCCACGTCTTCATCCCATTGCTCGTTATCGTTGGAGTCCAGTCGCAGGGACAATTCCGGACCTGTTCTTGACATATGGGTCAAGGCCAGATGGTTGACCTGAATAGCCCGTTGGGTAGCGTCGAAACGCTGACCATTGTATTCCCCAGGAGTGCGGTCAAGGGCGGTCACATACCCCAACGACAGCTGGACCTTCCCATTGTCCATGTCCCGGATCGCCTGGGCGTCGTACACAATCGCTTGGACCTTGACCAACTTGTGGGCAGGCAGCGGCGTGCGTTCCAGAATCGCGCCTCGGGTATGGAGCTTAGCATCGGTCGGGGTCAGGTGCTTGTTGGGGTGGTCGTTGGTGACAGGCTTCCCGACGTAGGTTGCCAACGAATCTTCGTGGAAGACATCGTCGGACCTTCGCAACTCCTTCCACTCGGACCCATCCGCTCGGCGGTAGGTCTGCACATGGTCGCCTTTGGCAGCAAACCCCTCCACAATCAGGAACCCCTCGCGGGTCTTTTTGGGCGGGGCAAGCATGGCACGCAGATCTGCGGACAGGGCTTTGGATCCCAAATCCAGGAAGTCCGACCGGCAGACCTCCTCAGAATCCATACGATGTACAACCCTTGCCATGATCATATGGAAGCAGGTCTAAGACCCCCTGTCAAGTGGTTTTGAAAACTTTCCCGAACCCGTCCCTTGCGGAACCAACACACAAAATGTACACAAAACACTTGACACGTAGACCTCACATGCTTATATTCTGTGTACAGGGAGATCAAGCAGATTTTCCAGGGAGAAACCCACATGATCTACAAAACACACACCGCAGCCGCCGCAAAGCTCGACACCGATGCACTGTGGATCGAGTTCATCGACTCGCTGATTGAGCATGATCGTTGGGTCGCCTGGTGTAAGGCTGTGCGACACAAGCCGACCACTCGCGAACGACGTAGCCGCGCAAGCTGGCTTGCTGCGCTCCGGGTCCGCTCCATCACACTCGACCCTGAGAACGATATGGGCATTCGCTAACACAAAATACTTGACACGCCGCAAGGCGTGTGTTACTTTTGCTAAACCAACGAGGTCAAAGGAGACCTCACACACCTAGGAGACCGATTCAATGACGAAGACCACTGCCGCCGTTCACCTCGACAGCCTCAGCAACCCCCAACATGCGGCTATCTGCAACCTGTACGCAGGTCGTTCCTGCGATGGTCGCTCCGCCAACGCTCTGGTTCGCAAGGGTCTGGCCATCAAGGATGAGCAGGGGGTCCGCCTGTCCAACCTCGGAATCGAGGTCATGGACATCTACAGTGCCTCCATCACGGCAGAGGCCGCAGCCGCCAAAGCCGATGCAAAGGTTCCCGAGGCCAACGTCGTCACCCTCAAGGCCAAGGGCGTCAAGGTCAAGCATGGTGACGTGGTCAAGCGTGGTCGCGCCATTTATCGGGTCCTCAAGGTCGAGGTCGGGCGCAAGAACCCCCGTATGGAGCTTGTGCACTTTCCCGAAACCTTGGAGCACAGTTGCCGCTGTGGCGCTGCGGCCAAAGGCGCGAACGACCTCGTCGAGGTCTTCGGGACTCGCGAGACCTTCGCCGGGATGCGCCGTCTGCAGTCGCACTGCCGAGGTTGCCGCGCGGCCTCCGCAGCCCGTGCCGCCAAAAAATCCCGCGCTGCCGCGAAGGCTGCGAAGGCCAAGGCCACGAAGTGACCCCCGAAGACCCCCACAGGGACGAAGATTACCCTCGCAACGCTTTGCGTTGCGGGGGTTGCCCTCGTTGGTGTAACGAACACCAAGTGACGTGGTTCTCGACCCCTTGGCACATAGCCGAGGCTCGTAGGGTCAACGACCTTCCTGCATTGGCCTCCGTACCTCTGTGTCGGGTCTGTTTGGACGCACGCTTCCTACGAAGCAATCCAGCACCCTCAAGGACGGACTCTTTGCCCCCTCTTTTGGTCCTGCGTCCGGTCAAAATGCCAGAGGGCGTCTTAGACGACTGGGCCAGGAAAAGGGGCAAGTTGGCCGTCCTGTACCTACTCGTAACTCTGTTCGTTTGGACCCTCAATCAGATATAGGAGATCTGCTATGCCTCGCGTACATACCCAAAAAGCCGCCAAAGACTACCCCAACATCGGAATCAAGAAGGGGGACACCTACTACAAGTGGAAGTTCCGGTATGGGCCGCAAATCCGGTCCAAGACCTACCCGCGCCAATCCCAACTGACGCAAAGTCCGCATCTGTCGGCGTTGTACTCCGCAAGCGAGGCCGTCGAGGACTGCGCAGACCCTACCGACTCCGAAGAACTGATGGCAGCGCTGCAGTCGGCTATGGACTTCGCGCAGGAAGCCGTCGATGGGTACGAGGAGGCCGCGAGCGCTTGTGAGGGCGGTATCGGTGAAGCCCACCAAGAACGTGCCGACGCCGCGCAGGAAGTACAATCAGAATACGAAGATCTGCACGGTCGCGTTGAAGAGGCCGCAGACTCCCTGGCAGATGGAAGCATGGACAAAGACGAATACGAAGGGATTTTGGAGGAGATCTATTTGGAAGCAACAGGGGTCGAGTACTACGATCCCTGTTAACACAAAATACTTGACACGCGCACAAACGTGTGTTACTTTTTACGCATCGGGGTCAATGCAGACCTCGGGTAGCACAGGATCTTTTCAATGACGAAGAACCAAGCCCAGACCCTCCTCCGCAGCAAAGGTCACAACGTGACCATCACCCTCGCTACTCGCGGTCGCGGGTACTACGTCGAAGACATCTTCGACGGCGAGTACTACCCCACCATCAAAGCCATCCTCAAGGCTTACGGGGTGACCCGATGACCTCCGACGAATTCACGGTGGATATCTTGTCCGTCGCAGAACTGTCCCTCGTGGAGTTCGACGACGGGGGATATCCCTCGGTCGCCCATGCAGGTAGGGAAATCCTTGCCCTGGACTGGGCGCAGGGTTGGTTGCGCGGAGTTTTGGGGTACACCGCACCTCCGGAGGGGTCGCCCTTGTATTGGGGTTGGTTCTGCGGCCACTACGACGCCGAATATAGAAACGCCAACAAAGACACCTTGTCGGTCAAAGAAGTGGGGTACTATTGGTACCAGTTCGCGACCGTAGAAGCTATCCTTTTCTAACCACATAGGAGAAACAATGCTAGTTTGTGCCGAGTGTTATGGCGAGGTCTCTGCCGAGACTATGGAATGCCCACACTGTTCCGCCGACCTTGCCGAGGTATGCGAGGTCTGCGAACAAGAGTTCGCAACCGGGATCGAGAACGGCGTCTGCGATGGTTGCCACGCGGATACCCAAACCGAGGAGAAGACCCATGGGAGCCTCGGCTTGACCGTGGTTGTAGGTGGTTCCGTGACCGTAGGTCCGGTGACCGTCCTGGTAAAGAAGTGCCAGAAAGGGCAGGTTGCCTTGCGGGTTATCGCTCCCCTCGACATGAAAATCCGGAGGCACAATGTCCAGTGATACCTTGGTCGTACCCCCCGAAGTAGCTATTGATGTGGCCCGAGGCCGTACTACTGCGCGGAGTCTTTCGCAAACTACGGCTCTTCGCCGGTTCATGGCCTCGCGCTACCCTATCGCAGATGGCGCTTTGGGTCGTCGTCGTGAGGCCAACTTCATCCGGTTCCGCATCCTGTCGCAGTACCCCCGACTGGTACCGTCGGTTCATCCAACGGACCGTCCCGGTGAGGTCTACGACCGATTTGACCCATACGGCGGCAAACCCCTCACTTTCAGGAGACCTCAGGTATGAGCGACATCATCCGCGACGAAACATGGGCCGGTTCTGTCTACGACTTCATCGTCAACAACGCCACACGCATCGTGACAGATCTGCGTTCCCAGGGGTACAGCGTCACCATCCGCCAACTGTACTACCAGTTCGTGTCCGAAGGTTTGGTCACCAATGGCCAGAAGACCTACAAAACCTTGGTCCGGCACCTGACCCGTGCCCGAATGTGCGGAGACTTCCACATCTCCCTGCTGGAAGACCGAGGCCGTACCGTCGGACTCGGGGACTACACCCTCCACGACGTGGATGTGGACCACGCGTTGGAGTTGGGACAGGCGCAGATCCGGTCGTTCCCTCGCTGGAATATCAACACTGCCCGATGGTGGGGCCAGGACACGCACGTGTCCGTGTGGGTCGAGAAGGATGCCCTCGCTGGCGTTTTCTCCCGACCGTGCGCAGACAAGGGGGTTGGCCTCTTCGCTTGTCGGGGGTACCCGTCGTTGCCTTCCTTGTGGTCCTGGATGCAAAGCACCTCGCGCGCACTGGACGCAGGTTCCGCCGACAAGGCCGTCATTTTGTACTTCGGGGACCACGACCCCGAGGGATGGGATATTCCGAGGTCTGCATTCAAGAATATCCGCGCTTTGCAGCGGACGTACGGACTGCACTTTCCCATCGAACTGGTACGGTGTGGTTTGAACATGAACCAAGTTCGGCAGCACAACCCTCCGCCGATGTGGGCCAAACTGACCTCGGCACGCTACAAAGGGTACATCGAGGAGCACGGCACTGACGAAGCATGGGAGTTGGACGCCTTGCCGCCGTCAGTGTTGGATGGCTTGATCCGGGACCATGTCGACAACCATTTCGACGCCTTGGTCCACGAGGGTAACCTGGAAGTGGTCGAGGAACGTCGCGCGGAGATGACCTCCCGGATGGAAGATCTGGGATGGTTCAACACGGACTGGGACTAGGGCTTCGTAGACCTTCTCTTCGGAGAGGGCATACCAAACCCACGCCCTCCCGAGGGCTTGCCAACGATTGGCTCCGCCACACATCTGCAACCGAATGGGTCACCCGGTAATCCCTCAACTGGGTGGCCTTTCGGATATAGGAAGATCTGCCCGTGTAGGTCCTTGTGCAGAGGCCGGACCCGGTTGTCTCGTTGGGACCTCCAACGGAACGCTGCGACCCCAGACTTTTGGAAGAAATCGGTTGTAGCTGCAGAAAGGGTACGGGATACCGTTTCTCTTGCCACGGCGTTGGCTTTGATAGATGCTCTGGCACCTGGGTCCGCCTTGGAAGACAACGCCAAGAGAAACCCCTTCTCGACACTTCGCAAAGCATCGGCCACATTTTTCCACGCGGCTTTGTCCACACCTTCCCGATCTTTCGGGTCAACCTTCTTACCCAAAAGCCGCTCCGACTCCCGAGCCGCATGTTTGGTCACCAGAGTCACGGCTCGCTTGGCCCACCTACGGTCACCTGTTCGGTCGTAGGTCTTGCGGTATTCGGCACGAATGAGCTTTGGATCGTCCCCAACCCGCTTGCGGATCTCTTCTAGCTTGCGGATTCGGCCTCGCAGACCTGCGAACATGGCCTTTTCAATACCATGGGGATATTGGGTCTGGCGCTTTCTACCCTTGAGTTTCTTCTTAGCCACGTTCTACCTCGCATACAACAAAGGCGGGGTCACCTGTGTCGTGTGCCCCGCCTCTTTCCCCTATGCGGACAGCATTTTACAGTGCGTCCCAGGGTAGCCCGATTGTCGGCGTATCAGGTATACGCCGTGAGTCTTGCTCCGCTGGCCGTACCGAGCAACGCCGACGGAAACCGGTGGGCGTGGTTGGGTCCTCGTGGGGTCTTGAGGTCGACCATGGTTGCGAGCCGCTCGTGTTCGACGTACTTGCCGCGCTGGTTCTTGAAGTCGCGGAGGAAGCGCCCGACCATGGCGAAGTTGCTGCCGTGTTCGGCGAAGGTCTCGATGTCAACCCCCGTCGAGTGGTCGGGGTCGTCCTGGTCGAAGGTTGTCACACGGAAGAACGGCGGAGGGTCGACGGCGTGGCCGGCGGCCATCTCGGTCTGGAACGCGCACAGAATGATTTGTGAGGTATTGAACCCATCGAGTGGGTCCGGTGGGTCTGCGGCGAAGGCCGACAGCGAAGCCAGCAGGGTAACCATAACGGTCGTGACAACGATGAAACGCATGGTGAGAACCTCCTTGAGGGGAAAGAATACCCCTCAAGAATACACCTATTCGGCGTGGTTTGTCAAGTACTCCACCCGCCAAACCGCAGACCGGGCTTCCATCAGCTTGCGAAGAGCAACCGAGACCTCGGGAGAAGGCGGCATGGAGGCTATCGCCTGGGACAGTTCCTGGAACAATCCATTGATCCCCTGGTCTTCCAACTGTCCACACTGGAATAGTCGCAGCAGGTGTCCGATGGAGGGATGTTGGCGAGGCTTGGCAGGGTCGGTCGTTCCCGTCTCAAGGTCTACGGTGTATGGACACCGCTTGGTCATGCCCTGGAAAGCGCTTTCTTGACCGCTTCGGCAGCTTTGTCCAACTCCTGGTCGGCTTTATCCCAGGCGTTGTCTGCAGCCTTGGCTGCTTTTTTGGCATCTGCAGCCTCCTTTTTGGCTGCTGCCAACTCCCTTCGGGCCTCTTTCAAGTCTTCCATGGCGTCGTGCACATCGTTCTCGGCACGACCTACGCGTTCTTCGGCGTCTTTGGCCTCGTCTTCCGCCTCTTGAGCCACAATCACGGCTTTGGCCTCGGCCTTCTCCGCCTTCTTGAGGTCAGCCCTGGCGTTCTGGACGGCAGGGTTTGCATCCCTGTCATCCCTGGCGTCGTTCCGAGAACCTGTGATCAAACAGGCACAGATTTTGCCCTCACGGGCGCAGTTGCAATTCACGCAAACTTCCTCAGGTTTTTGACAGCGATTTCCATGGCCTTGGCCGCATCCTCTGCCCGTTCGTCCAGATCCTTGATGTCATGGACCTTGGCATCTACCGCCTTGGTGGTCTTGATGTGCGCGGTCAAGGTCTTCTGTTGTTCGGCCTTGAGCTTCTTAAGCTCCGCTTTGGCCTTGTCCAGGCGATCTTCCCACTTGTCCAACTCCCGCTCGGCAGCGGTCACGGCATTGCGCGCGGTCTTGACATCCGGCTGCGCGTCGGCACGTTCGTGGCCTCCGCAGGTCGGACACCGAGAAGAGAGGGATATCTTTCAGC
>Ga0233413_10000776_pt1 | contig 14726 bp, 12 predicted proteins | sample Na_anoxic_6_MG_FD_189019 | JGI IMG/M metagenome (GOLD analysis project Ga0233413, IMG submission 189019) | Seawater microbial communities from Saanich Inlet, British Columbia, Canada - Na_anoxic_6_MG | ecosystem: Environmental > Aquatic > Marine > Inlet | place: Canada: British Columbia... | reverse complement strand
TGAATTATTCATGTTGACTCCTTTGTCATGTTGAATGAACTAGTTCTCTAGTTCTATATATATAGTATAGGGTCTTTAGATACACAGATATAGCCTACTAACGCATACCATTACTTGTATCAACCAGTGGTTGAGTTTGATAAATATGCTTGCTTTTATGTTCGGCGCCAATTATTTTTACTTCGTAATAAGAAGTTATGTGTTAAGGATATTAAGATATAGACCGATTAGGTCAATACAACCTGAGCGTTACCTAATATCAACCAGTGGTTGTTTTTTAATAAATACCCATATTTTCAATGTAAAAGTGAGTATACTATATATGTAATTAGTATTTATGTTTTATACAACAATGATTCGTTAGAAATCATTATTAAGTATTAAAGGGATGATGTATTCAAAATTCTCTTTATTCAAAAGCTTTACATTATATATCTATAGATAAGTAAACAAAGATATATCTATAGGTTCTTATCTTTTACTCCGTAAGATAATCACGTTGGGTAAAGATAATAAAAACAAGGAAGATCATATGTCAGAAACAGGTGTACTAGTAGGTAAAGACTTCTCTCCTAAACAACTCAAAGCAATAGCCCTATTTGCCACTGGAGAGTACAACTGTACTGTAGTTGCTGCTATGGTTAAAGTATCTGCTGTTACTATATCTAAGTGGCGTAGAAACACTCAATTCATGGATGCTATCTATACAGAAGCTAAACGTGGACTAAAGAACATACTACCAGAACTATATAGAGTTGCAGTACAAGAAGCAATGGCAGGAAAACATCAACACCTTAGAATAATTCTAGATCATGTTGACAACTTAGAGAAACAAGCTAACGCTAGTAATCTCAATGGGTTAACCATCTCATGGAAGTCAGAGTAAATGATAGAAATAGATTATAAACCTATGGAATATCAGTCAATCTTACATAATGATGACTCAAGATTCAAGGTCGTAGTAGGTGGTAGAAGAGTAGGTAAAAGCTTCTCACTACTACAAGAGGCTGTTAGACACTGTCTAATGACTTCTAACCGTTTTGTATATTGGATAGCTCCAACATATAATGCGGCTAAGGAAATTGGTTTTGATGAGTTCGTATCCAGTCTATCCTTAGTATTGGCGCCAGCCATACATACTATCCATCATACTAGACTTAAAGTAGTATTCAAGAATGGTTCAGTATTATACTTCAAAGGTAGTGATAATCCAGACTCTCTACGTGGTAGAGGATTAACCCTTGCTATACTAGATGAAGCAGCTTTTATTAAACATGAGGTATGGAGTAAGATTATACGTCCAGCTCTCTCTGATAAGAACGGCTCAGCAATCGTTGGGAGTACTCCTAATGGCTTTAACTGGTTTAAAGATATCTATGATAACAAGAGTGGTGAATGGAGCCTTTATATGTGGCCTACAGAGCTCAATCCTTTAATTAGTGAAGAGGAGCTATTAGCTGTACAGGCTGAGATTAGCAGAGATGAATACTTACAAGAGTACTGTGCTAAGTTTATAACTAAAGCAGGTAGGGTATATGATGACTTTGGAGATAGCAACGTTATTGAGACTTGGTCGCCAGATCCTGATAAATACGATATTTATCTGGGCATGGACTTCGGTTATGCTCATCATACTGCTATAGGGTTTATGGCTGTAGATAGAGCTACTGATGATAAGGTAATTCAATTTGATGAGATATACATCACTAAGACACAGATGGAAGATATCATTGGTCTTATAAGAACTACACTACAGACTCATGGACTATCACAACGTGATATGGTTGCATGTTATAGTGACCCAGCAGGTAATGCAGATGAGCTATCCTCTGGACTATCTCCAGTAGATATGTTGAGGAATGCAGGGTTTAATGTAGTTAATAGAGGTAGTAGAATCAACGCTGGTATAGCGCTATTAAGAAGCTATATCAAGAACAGTTTAGGTAAGGTAAGATACTTAGTAACTAAGAATTGTAAGGATACTATCAGATCATTTGGTGGGTATCAATATACAGTAAAGAAGGATGGTAGTGTTAAAGAAGAGGCATTGAAGGACAACATCCACGATCACTTGTGTGATGCTATCAGGTACTTCTTTGTTAACAAATTTGACCACGCTAAGTATGTGGCCTCTACCCCAACTCAAACAGCTTATGCACCAGGCATGGCTAAACATAAGATAATGAAGCGATGCAACTCATGTGGTAGCGTATTCATATCAACAACAGCTAAGCACCTACCACCATTGATATGTGCAGGTTGTCAAAGCGAGGACGTATAATGTTAGATACAACACCTAATTCGATAGTAGTAAAGACAAACTCATTCTCATTTGGTAATGATGAGAAGAAGAGAAGAGAAGGAGCCCTTACTAATAAGGACTTCTACTATGGTAGACAAGAGCAATACATCAGTCTAGTTAATGGTGACGTAGATCCTATATCAGTTAACCTTACTAATCCTATCATTAGTAAGAGATCGTCACTACTATACACTAGACCATTAGTACGAACGTTTGATGGACCTAGTGCATCAGTGAGCCTATTAGAGAGCTTATATGAAGAGCTTAATATAGATGAGTTCCTACATCAAGTAGATCTAAGTGCAGAGCTTACAGGTACAGCGTTAGTATATGTAGGTATAAATGAGGAAAACAATATGGACTTGCAAGTCTATGATTCTTCAGACTTTAGCGTAGTGTCAGAAAACAATAAGACTATTGACGCACTACAGCTTATATCAGTAGATGATGTAGTTAGTACTAGTAGTGCTGGTACTTCACCTAACGTACAAGTAGCAAGAGTAATCAACTCACAAGTATGGACAGAGAACTATGTACACCATGTTAGAGATGGCTTAGTCACTAGTGGAGCAGAGAAGAATGAACTAGGATACATACCATTCGTAGCATTCAAAGCACAAGATGTAGTAACACAGTATCTAGGACACACGCCAGCTACTAGTGTAAGACAGTTAAATCAATCATACAACCAAGTTACAACAAACCTAGGATACATGATTAAGATGCAATCAGCTACACCTATTGTATTGACAGGTTTCGCTAATGGTGAAGGTGTATCTATACACCCAGGTACAGCAATAAGCTTGCCAGTTGGAGCTACAGCAGGAGCACTATCATTGAATCCTAAGATAGCAGAGACTCTAGAGTTCTTATCATACTTAGAAGATAAGATATATGAGACGTCTAGTGTGCCTAAGATCAGCGTGTTAGGTGATGCGTCTGGATCTACTTCAGGTGTTGAGCTACTAATCAAGTGGGCGCCTATTAAGAGTGTGTTTACTGAGAAGACAAATAGATATCAAATATATGAACTTAACCTAGCTAATATGATATTGGCACGGTTAAATATGGAGCCTATAGACAACCTAGTTGTCCTATATCCAGAAGACTATCTACCTGTTGATCCAACAAGAGATACGTTAGAACAAGACATTAAGTTAGGCATTAGAACGCCTATTGATGAATTATTAAAACTTGACATGACTCTAGATGAGAATACTGCTGAGGCTGAGGTTCGCGCTAACCTTGCATTTAATGATGATATATCAGGCGCTAATACCAATATTATAAAGGAGTCCTAGATGGATGAACCAACAAACGTGAGTACTGGTTACTCTCAAGAGTATGTAAAAGAGTTACGTGAAGAAGCAGCATCATATCGTGTTAAAGCAAGAGATGCAGAGACAAAGTTTAATGATCTACAAACTTCAGTAAATCAAAGTAATGTAGTGAATGATGTTAACTCAGAGTTCACTAAGCGTGGCATAACAGCTGACCCAAGTTGGGTTAAGATGGAAGATGGTGTAACAGCATCAGTAGCAGTAGATAAGTTCTTGAAGGACTATCCACAGTTTGGTACTACTACACAACCTGCACAACCAGTGATTAAAGGACAGGCGCCTATATCACCTACAACAAAGAATACTAACATACCTAACACTGTTAAAAGTGAATTAGGTGCGGTCAAAAATGACCCAGTTGCACGTGCATCTCTTAGAGAGCATTATCGTGCATTATTAGCTAACAATGCTAATACGAACTATACAATCTAGGAATAAAATATTATGGCTATTACAAATACTACAACTTTAAATGACTTAGTGGGAGAGATCGTTTCAGACTCTACTCAATCAGCAGCTTACTCTGCTCGTATCATGCGTAACTTAATTACAGTAAAAGAAGTTCCATTAGGAGCAGGCTCTATCGTTATGCCTCGTTTCCAAGAACTTACTGAAGCTCCACTTACAGAGGGTGTAGCAACTACTTCAACCGCTTGGAGTTCAGATGGTGTTACTCTTACACCTGATGAGAGAGGTATCTATGTACAGATCTCTAAGCGTGTACTTCATGCTGATCCATTCAGTGACCTTGCTCCTTATGGTGAGCAATTAGGTAGAGCATTAGCTCAAGGTGAAGACAAAGAGATTCTTGCTACTATGGGTTCTGGTGTATTCACTGCTCAAGTTGCATCTGGTGCTACTATGACTGGGGCTCATTTCAGAGAAGCTATTGCTACTCTTGAAGCAGCTGACGCGCCTAAGCCTTACTTCTGTGTTCTTTCTCCACAACAGTGGGCAGACATCGCTGATGACTTTGGTGATGCGGCTACATTTGCTGGTGTTGGTACTGGTATCGTTGAAGGCTTCCAAGCTGGATATCCATCTATGAATGGTTATGTTGCGGCTCCTTATGGTGTTCCAACGTTCATCTCTACTCAAGTACAAACAGATGGTGACTATCATGGTGCTATGTTTGCTAAAGAAGCAGTAGGCTTCGCATACATGAAAGACATTGGTGTTGATGTAGATGAGAACGTTACTGCACGTGCGTTTGATCTTATGGCATGGAGATCAGCTGACCAAGCATTACTTGTTGATTCATACGGTGTTGGTATTACTAAAACTGTAGCGTAATTAAATAGTAAGGGGTGTAAAAGCCCCTTACTTCTATAACATTAGAGGGTATCATGGATCACAACAATGATAGACTAGATGCTATATTGAACACGCTAACAATCCTTCAAACAGATATGCTGTATGTTAAAGAGCATATGGATAGTACTAAGGATCAGTCAGTGCGATTGGCACTAGTAGAGAACAAAGTCTTAGGTCTTACTAAGATAGCCTGGAAGATAGGCACAGTATGCGGCACAGCTATTCTATTAGCAGTACTAGCATTAATAATTTAAGGGGTAAGATATGTCATTAATAGTAACAGAAGCAGCTCCAGTCTCAGGCGTATTAGATGTTCCAATCACTGAAAGTGGTTTCTACTGGACCTTCTATAATGAGACTAAAGATCAAGATTTTATAGTTAAATCGACTGATGGAATTGATTCAGTTATAACTAATGATATGGTATACATCACTAACGCTAGCGGTATTGAACTTACAGGTACAGTATATCCACTTCCTGATGCAAGACAAACCTTGACGTCTGGGATATACTTTGTTCCTGACTCTGGACTAGAGTATGGTACAGAATATACGGTTGAATTAAGAGATTATGATACTGGAGTATATGGTGTGCCATCATTTTCATCACCTATACCAGATGACTTCTTAGCTGAGCCATATATCTACACCTTTACAACTGAGGAGTTTATAAATCTAGAAGTAACGAGTTCTAGTCCAACTATAGCTGAGATAAGTGGTCTATTAACTATACCATACTTTGAGTGGACATTTGACAATGCTCGCGATAACAATACATACATCATAGGTGACAACATCACTGATGATATGGTATCTATAACACACGCAGGTGGAACAGTAACAGGTACAGTTACAGCAGAAGATAACTGGACAGGCCCATTTTACTATAAGTTAAGATTCACTCCTGATGATACTATCTTTATAAGTGACACTACATACACAGTTGAGCTAACAGACTATCCTGATGGAGTGTATGGTTCTTCAGCTACATCAAGTGCGCCTATTGCAGATGATTACTTACCAGCGCCATATATCTATCAATTCACAACAAAAGTTGGTACATTTGGTGGAGACATGGCAAGTACTAACGCTGGTGGTTTAGTCACTCAAAGCGTATATGATACTGCTATTCTATTTGAGTCTACATATGGTAGAAATATAGGTTCACAAGGTGGCGTGTGTAATAATTCACAATTTATTATAGAACCAGATGGTTCATTACGCGCACTAGTATTTAATGGTATAAATGGTGTAGTACTTAAATCATCATTGGATAATGGATATACTTGGTCTGATAGAGATAACCTACAAGACTGGAATAGTAGATTACTTGATGATGACGCTAGATTTAATGTATATCATGTAGGTGCTTTTGGTGATGGGTCAAGAATCGCAATAGTTAAAATTAATGATTCAACTGTTGATGAGGTTAGTAATGTAGATAGCTATACTTTAGTTGGAGGGTTTGGTTCAACTCAGTATCATTGGGGTAGTTATAATGATGCTACTCAATTTAATACTTGGTATGGGGATAGCGACTTTGATCCTACAACTGGTGGTTTAGAACTGATAGCTAGTGGATATTACGCATCAGATGCTGATGGTAGTACATTATATAGTGTTTATTGTAACAATAGCAATGAAATGATTGTATTAGGTTGTAACTATGACGCGCAGTATGTAGTGCGAGAGAATTATACATACGACGCAGAAGCTATTACAATTGGAACATTAGCTGTTAAAAGTTGGAAAGATAAGCTTCATATAATCTATGTAGCTAATGGTAAAACTAAGTATATATCTTATAACAAACAATCAGGTACACAATATTCAATAACGAGTTATGGTACATTTAATGATAGCTCAGTTGTGTCTTCAAATGAAGTAGTAGAACCAACTCTAGCTATTGATAGTCTAGGTACTCTATGTGTTCATTATTCATTAGAGGATGGTACAGACCAACATGCTATATCTGATGACTCTGGAGAAACATGGACTAGTACTCAAAACGCTTTTCCAAGTGGTTATTCTACCAATATTGCATCAGTAACTAATGCAAACGATGCATCAAATGATGTATTAGGACTATCTAGTGGCTTCTTAATATCTGCTGTATTTGAAAAAGATGGTGATGGTGACTTATTTACCAAAGAAGTATCTGAATCAGAGTGGAGAAGAGTTAACTCAGTAGATGGCAACGTTATAGGTGGAACGTTTTTTAAATTTACTAATGAAATGACGCCACATATTAACAATAAAGAAAGTATTAGAATGGCGTACCAAGTTGGAGACAATAATGCTCTTAATGGTTTAGGTACCCTTAAGTCTACAGTATATCAAGAGAGAGTAACTAATCTTGCCTTCAGTGAGGAATTTACTGGGACATCATATGCTTCTGATTATATTGATTACTATGAAGAAGGATATAAGGATGCAAACACTGAGTTATATATCGATAAGATAGCTGACTTAGGTATGAATTACTCATTTACTAAGTACGACCCTATTGAAAGAGCTACAGTTAATGGTAAATCAGCATATGAAGACGGAATAACTACTGAACTTGAAGCGTTAATTGATCCAGGCTCATATGGATTCCCTACTGTCGCTAAGAACAATGAAGACTTTGAAGAATACATAGCTAGAGATACTAGAAAGATGTTCTATAAACCAAATACATTCTTAGATAGAATATTTGTATTAAATAATGCAGGTACACTTAAGAGAACAATTTGGACAGTTAGAATAATGGGTAATGATTATGAGATAGCACAGATAGTACCAAGATGGTTGGATGGTAATATAATGTATTACGAGGCTAACCTATATGTGATGGGACCATCAAATGATCCTTTCTCGAAAGTTATTTTACCAAGTGAGAGCTAATTATGATTCCAATAGGTAGAGTTTTAAGAACACTTAGACTTTCTGCTGCATTCGTGCGTAATCCTGCTATTAGACAAGGTATTAGACGTGGTGTTAGTCTAGCAAGTTCTGTAACTGCTAGGCCAACTACTGCGAGGTTAATACGTCAATCTACTAACCTTATATCTAATACTACAACTAGAAGTCAGGTTAGACGCACTATTAGTAATATACAAACACTACGCGCGCCTACACGTGCTCGTGTAACTAATTCTCTTATTAATGCTATCCCTAGTAGTAGAGCTAGAGGCTCAATACGTAGAGGTATTGGCGTTGCTAGAGATGTACGTAATAGAAATGCTAGAGGATTAGTAGGTAGAAGTATAGGTATTATAAGTAATCGTAGATATAGAGATCTTGCTGCTAGAGGTTTTAGTGCATATACCTTCTTACAAAATCCTACATTAGGTGGCTTAGTTACTAGAGGAATTGGCTCTAGTATAAACCTAATAGCTGATCGCAGGACTAGAGAAATAGTTCGTGAGACAGTAAATACAGCTATCGTAGCTAGAGAAGCATTTAAATTTATTCAAAGAAGAAGTAGATCACGCGCTCAAAATGGTACGTCTTCTGCTGATTGGGAAGCTTACTATAATGGAACGTGGAGGGATATACATCCTAATTTCCATGAAGACATAACAAAAGATAATAATATAATCACTAGATGTGTCAGATGGGATAGTGGTGAGTTCAGAAGCTATCGTAATGATAGAGGATTAAAGATACGTAAGAAAGAAAAGTTAAATGAAGCGCTATCAAATATACTGAGAGTAGCAGGCTCATTGAGTTTAGAGCCAACTAGAGGCCCAGCTTATGAGAGTGTTGATGCTAGAAATACAAGAGTACATTCTAATACCTTGGGTGGCATCATGACAGCTGAGCAGCTATTTCAAGAGCTTACGCCAGCTGAGATGAATACGTATCATTCAACTACTAGTGTAGTAGCGGATGCCGCAGCTGCTGATACATCAATACGGAATCTAATGACGCAGAGTATATTAGATGATAGATCAAGTGGTGCTAATTTATTTAATATTGGGCAAGACCTGGCCAATTCTAACTGGATAACTCAACCAGTTGTACAAGCAAGAAGAATAGGATTATAACATGACTATATATAGTGGATTTTTAATGACTGGAATACCAGTCAATGAAGAAGTAGATTTATTAAATATTACTTCAAGTGCCACATCTAGTGGCGTATTCGTATTAGAAGATACAATAGAATACAACTACCCTAGTAATTTATCTGAATATCTTATTGATTCAGATCTATTCTATAAGGTTCAATTTGAGAATAGTGTAGATGGTTATACTACTCCTTACTCTGACGCTACTGCTGGGTCTGCTATTTTAGCATCCGCGCCAGTATTAGAAGTGTCATCATCTAATGATGGTTCACCTTTTGCTTCAGTACAAGACGTATATGATAGAGCTAATCTAACTGCAGAAGACATATCAGAGCCAGACATAAGATATGCATTGAGTGTAGCTAGAGCTTATATAGATATGCGCCTTTCTTCTATATCATTAGATAGGTATAGAGATTTTGGTTCGTCTGTACAAACTAGAAAGTATAACGCATTACTAAGACTAATAAAAGATTCAGAAATGAATTATGCATTAAGTTTAGTATATAAACACATGGCTGACGATAAGATCATGGAGAACGCCACAGGTGGCAAGAAAACGTCTACTAGTATATCTGTTGGTCAGACTGCTATAAATGGTATACAGGGTGCTGATTCTATTGAAGTAGCAACATTCTTTGATGCGTTGTCAGCAAGATATGCCACATATGCCGCTAACTTATTAGATACCTTAACTCCTAACTATGTACCACTTAGATACAGTGAGAATGGGACAGGTTATGATACAGGATATAATCAACTTATTAGTTTCTCAAATGGTTCCGCTAGCTTTGATTTTGCTGCTGGAATTATCCTAGACAGAATGGAGCTTTAATTATGGCAAGTTTATTCCCTGGTGCTCTTCAACACTTTGAAGGCACCGAGCACGAAGCAAATATAAACCAAGACGAAAGAGAGATTTTCTTCATAACAGGTGATGAGCCAGCATTACGTTATAAAGATATGGCTGATCAATATCACTACTTCTATGAGAACGTAGGTGACACTGATATACTTGCCCATATAGCTGATACGTCAATACATTACCCAGAAGAATCTATAAACCATTTAAATATATCTGGTGTTGGTATTAATACTCATGATATCATTGATGCACACTTAGCATCTGGTGAGATACACTTTGATGATCTGACGTCTTTTGGTATTCCTACTACTAGTGGCGCTGTTGATTCTATTGATTTTAATTTTAATGATACAGCTTCATACACACCTGGTAGAGTTTACTACAGTGATGGTGAGAAGACTCTTGCTGTTCACGCAGACAATCCTGACTTTCCTAAAAGAATGGGTAAACTTCAGGATCTATTTGCTACAAATAACACTGGTGTTACTATCACTAAAGGTACGTGTGTAGATGTACATGGACTAAATGATAGTTTTGATGGTCTTAATATGCATGCAGCTGACGCGCAAAAGATTAACAACAATAACAATGAAGGTTGGGTTGTTGGTGTATTGACTGAAGATTGTATTGATGGCGCTGAAGCTACTGTTGGTAGATATGGTAATCTATTTAATATAGATACTACTGGTCTGATCGCAGGTCAGCCTGCATATCTTGGTGTTGATGGTAACCTTAGTGCTACTAGACCTAATCCAGGTAAGAGTATTCTTATGGGTACTGCTATATATATCCACGCTACTAATGGTATATTCGCAATAGCTGTACAAGCTGACGATTATGATTCAAAGTCTGATGGAACTATCAATGAGCTTCAAGGTTATGAGTTAGTCGCAGATGGTGGTAAGGTATATATTGATGTATACAATGAAGAATTCCCTACACATACTCTACCAGCTCAACTTGGTGGTCAAATACTACAACTTGATACGTTAACAGGTGCAGGTGTTGGTGGTAGAGCTAGATTAGAGCTGCTTTTAGGTACTGCTACTTCTGCTTTAGCGCAGAAGGTATACATTGATAACACTGGAGGTGTAGCTACTCTTAAAACTACTGCTGGATATCCACCTATGCCATTCTGTACTATTGGTGAGATAAGTTTAAATGACTACGCTACCTTTGTTGCTAATGGTGTCGCGTCTAATAGACGAGTATCTAGTTTTGAGGTGTATGATTCTAAAGGAACACTTGCTGTTATCCTTGAAAGACTTGGCGCTGAGTTTCCTGTATGGAGAGGTGAAGGTTGTACTCCTACTGCTATAACTGATGAGACAGTTATGAATGTATCAAATACTGCTGGATTCGTACTACAAACAAGAAGACAATCATTCCCAGCATTAGATATATCTGTAGATGGTTGTTATGTTGCTAATGGACCTGGAGGTAATGGACTTGATAACTACACTAAAGTTTATAACTTAGCTGATCTTGCTGGATATACAGCATTAGATGAGGCTCGTGATAACTCGTGTACTGGTAACCTGTTTGGCTTTGGAGCTGTTAATAAAACTACAGGTGAGTGTCGTATCTATATTAATCTTCCTAACCAACTTAAATCTAGTAATGATAGTAGTGGTAGAGATATTTACTATGATAGAGAGAATACAACTGTTTCTTCAGCTCAATTAGCTTTACAGAAAACAGCGTTCGCTATGTTTAGGATTCCTTATCGTTGGGACCATGGTGCTATGCAATTCCTTGATGCTGATGGTGCACCTACAAATGATGGTGCTGGTATTTTCAACTTACTAGGAACTCCAATGGGTATTGTTGGTGGTGCAGCTGGAACTGGTTCTGCTCCTGTACCTCCATTGATTGATGTATTAGTAGAAGGTGCTAACGCAGGTGGTATATCTATTACTAATGGTGCTGCTGGCGTAGGAGATAATGACTACGTTATTAAATCACAGATTGCAGGTATTGCTACTAACGCATCTGATATTGCTACTAACGCATCTGATATTATAACTAATACGTCTGGTATTGAAACTAATGCATCTGGTATTATAACTAACGCATCTGATATTGGTGTCATTGAAGCAGAACAAATAGTTCAGAATACAGCTATTGATGGTAAAGTATCTAAAGCTGGTGATACTATGACTGGCGCATTAGCTATTTCTGGTTCAGCTGCGATACCATTAACGTTAGATTCAACTTCTACTTATACTCAAATAGACTTTAAGAAAGACGCTCTTACAAAAGGAAATGTTTATTGGGAACACTCAACTTCTTCTATGAATTTGGCTTCTGCTGGAGCTACCACTAATGTTACCTTAACGCCAAATGGCGTTAAGGCGTTAACTGCTTCCGCTACTGGTGATATTGAAATACCAAATGGCGACCTTGATATGAATAGTAATAATATCGTTGATGTTAATAATATTCGATATGGAACTGGGTCAGATGGAGAATATGCTTTTGGTAAATTTGGTACGTATGGGGCTATTTGGAATGGCGTTAACTGGATTAGGACACAAGCAACTGTACAGCCTTACAGATTGAGAATGAATAATAATGGAGGTATAGACTTTTCCAATGCACCTATTGGAGCTACTGGTAGTGCTATATCTTGGGTTATTCAATCATCTTTCTTAGCTAACGGCAACCTTGATATGAATAGTAATGATATCGTTGATGCTGGGAATATTGGTGTTACTAATATTAGTGTTGACAGTGGTACGCTAAGAGTTTTTAGATCTGGTGTGGCTGACTTAAATATCACAAGCGAGTTTGTCCTTAGTAGGTCTACTTCTCGTATCATTGCAGAGACAAATATTGATTTATCACTTGGAGCAAACGGTGTAGATATGTTGAAGTTGTATACTACAGGTCTGATTAAAGCTCTTGGCAACCTTGATATGAGCGGTAATAATATCGTTGATGCTGGGAATATTACAACAAATAACTATGTGAATATAAAAGGTGGAGTTACAGCAAATCCAACTGGTGGAACTATTCTTAATCTTGGTTTTTATGATGATGGTGGTACGAAAACTGGAACAATTAAAAGTAGAGATTGGGATGGAGCACAGTGGGAAGATTTGAAAATTGAATGCGCAGATCTTAACCTGGCTCCAACAGGCAGTGTAAATGTTGGCGGCAACCTTGATATGAATACTAATGATATCGTTGATGTTGGTACATTGACAGCAGCTCAACTAACTGCTACTAACTTACCTACTTCAGCAAGTGGACTATCTGCTGGTGATATATGGAATGATTCGGGTACGTTGAAGATTGTTTAATAATGTAAAAGGGAGCCCGTTAAAGGCTCCCTCTTATTACTTATATACCAATATGTCCTTCTCTTTTATATGCTTCTTAATCTGATACTTTAGATCTTCAAATATATCATTTGCTCTATCAAATACCTGATCATCTCTAGCGAATAGTATGCTGGCTTCTAACTGGATATGTTCTGTATTACACACCTTATCACATACAGCTGTTAGATAATGTCGCACATACCCATGACTATCTACATTGGTTAGATATGTTAATGAATAATCCTCTATATCAGCACGTTTAATAATATTAGCATTAAATGCTCTACGTTGCGTAGTATTCAACTTATCACTAGTATCATATATCATACGTCTTATATTCATTAGAGAGCCTCCTGATATGCTCTAGCAGCTTCAGCTATGGTTGCAAATGTGCCAAGGTATAGTTTACCTCTTCTAGCTTTCCATTTACCACTACCATTAGCGCTTACGCCTATAGGTAAACCACTCTGATTAGCAAAGTGTCTATTCTCTTCAATGGTACACATTCTCATATTGGTATAGTGATTGTTTGTCTTATCCATATCTATATGATCTACTGTTAACTCTTCACTATAAGTATCAAGGAACGCTTTAGCTACTATACGATGTGTGTATTTAGGATATATATCACCATCTCTTGATAGATGTACATTCTTGTATCCTGCTCTTAGGGATTGTTGTTTTAAGAATCGCCCTGTACGTAAACGACCTTTAGGTGTAATCCTACTATGTGAATAGACTGCGCCATCCTCACGTATTGAATACATTCCTTCAAATCCTTCTATCCACTTTGACTCTAACTCTGATGGTACTTCTGGTATTGCTGGTACTACTTCTTTTGAATTATTCATGTTGACTCCTTTGTCATGTTGAATGAACTAGTTCTCTAGTTCTATATATATAGTATAGGGTCTTTAGATACACAGATATAGCCTACTAACGCATACCATTACTTGTATCAACCTGGGGTTGAATATAATCTTTTTTCATAAAAAGCTAAAGTTTGTGCTTGGTCATGCCGATATATATAATATATAACAGTTATAATCATATATCCTGTCGAGGATATATATATCACAACTATCTATATCTATATCTTAATATCAATTCAACCTAAGCGTTAGTTCATTCAACCAGTGGTTGTTTTTTAATAAATAGTGAATATTTCAGTTCAAAAAAGAGTATACTATATATGTAATTAGTATTTATGTTTTATACAACAATGATTTGTTAGAAATCATTTATAAGTATTAAAGGGATGATGTATTCAAAATTCTCTTTATTCAAAAACGTTTTACATTATATATCTATAGATAATTAAATACAGATATATCTATAGGTTCTTATCTTTTACTCCGTAAGATAATCACGTTGGGTAAAGATAATAAAAAGAAGGAATATAACATGTCAGAAACAGGTGTACTAGTAGGTAAAGACTTCTCTCCTAAACAACTCAAAGCAATAGCCCTATTTGCCACTGGAGAGTACAACTGTACTGTAGTTGCTGCTATGGTTAAAGTATCT
>Ga0233413_10000775_pt1 | contig 14745 bp, 15 predicted proteins | sample Na_anoxic_6_MG_FD_189019 | JGI IMG/M metagenome (GOLD analysis project Ga0233413, IMG submission 189019) | Seawater microbial communities from Saanich Inlet, British Columbia, Canada - Na_anoxic_6_MG | ecosystem: Environmental > Aquatic > Marine > Inlet | place: Canada: British Columbia... | reverse complement strand
CGAATCTCAACCGGGGTAGTCTGCACTAGCGTCATGTCAGCTTTAGGGACCGTTATAACCCCCGTATCCCAGGCTATTGAGATGGCCATTATTCCGTCGTCGACCCCATACCACGCCCCATGACGTGAGCCATGAGTTGTTTGGCATTGGCCAGTTCAGCAAGCGCTAACGTTAGATTACCTTCCAACTTCGTAACTCTGTTAGTTAAATCCCGAACATTGGCTTGCGTCGTAACTAACTCGCTGTGTAGTCCCTTGATGTTGCGGGTGTGTATTTCATCACTCATCGCTGATCATCACTGCTGTTTGACTAAGGCCCGAAACCGAGCTGATTGCGCCGCTAATAGGTGCGGTTTTGTATCGTGGCGCGCTTGTGCCTTTTCGAGCAACGCCGATCACATCTTGATCACTCGAAAAAGCTTTACTTGTATTTACGATGCCTGTACCTCCGGTCACTGCTGAAATGGGTGCATAGGTAGCGATTATTGTGCCGGTAGCTGGCGACGCCGTGCCCGCGTCTACACTGTAAGTGTAGCTGTTAGCGCCCGTGACTGTGATTTGGTATACGCCATTATATCCCGCCTCATTTGCCCCAGAGATAACCACGTAGTCGTTGGTGGCTAAGTTGTGCGAACTGTGCGTAGCTGTAGCCGTGCCTGAGCTTTGTGTGAGTAATGTGACGGGTCCCTGATAAGGATAAGGCCCAGCACCCGCAGTCTCCAACAAAACGCGAGCGCCACTAACGGGAGAACCCGTGGCGTCTACACAAGTGATCTGAATGTCTACTGGGTTATTGATGATCTCGACCGTTGCGCCAGCGGTGGTATAGCTGAAGATACCCGTGCATTGAACCAGATTGATAGTGACCGTTCCGCTCGTCCGCTTGATGTTGAACGTTGAATCATTCTGGCCATTCAAAGGGTCATAGAGGTTGAAGTCAATACCGCGCAGCGTGAGGCTTGTCGGACTATTAAGGCCAAACTCGATAGCGTGAGCGGTGACGCCGTCATCCTGGAAGGACGTATTATCGAGCAATCCATCTGGGTCAGTAGCTACGTCCCATATTAGAAAGCTGGTAGTACCTCCAATCGCACGAAATTTTGAAAAACTAGAGCCTCTCAGGTCCGCCCCACCCCCTACAATTCCATTCCGCATGTTAATGAAAGTACAGTTTTGCATAGTGCACGCGGAATTTAAGTTAACTTCACGTAAACCGTTGAAGATACTATTACTCGCATCAAAAACTCCACTAGTCCCTACTACCGTTAAGTCAGGGTTAGCCAGACTATTCACCGGGCTTCCTGACGCGAACGAACAAAACGAAAACCTTACATCGGTGCTAGCATTTTGTATGTTTACCGTTATTCCCATAAACGTAGATGAAACTAGAGAGCTGTTTGGGAAAACAAGTGACACAGATAGAGAACTGAAAACCGTAGCCACTGCCGCCGTCCCAATTTCTAGGCGTGCTTGAACAAAAAGAACGCTTGCTACGGGGATTATTACTCCCTCCCGATTAAGGTCTTCATAAGTTGTGAAATCAGTGAAGGTCCCGGTAGCGCCGGTAAAGAGATACCCGCTCGTGCCGTAATGAAACGCATCTACAATATAGTTTTGCGCAGCTCCCCCAACATTCGCCACATTGGAAATAAAGACAAAATCAGTTATTGCCGTCGAGTTGGCGCTTCCCCCAGCTTCTGGGGTGCGAGAAACGTCAACCCATATAGGCACAAACCCCCCGAGCGGGGGCTTTACTGCGTCGGGGATGAAGTGGTCATCATTGTTACTTCCATCCCCTAATCGTATGAAGTTGAAACTAACCGCTTCCCACTGCGTTACCCACTGCCAACCTACGACGTGAACCCCCGTGCCGGATAAATCAATCGCGGACACCTGGCATCCCAATCCTTTCTGGGACGCGTTGTCCACCCTTCGGCCAATAGATTGAGATCCTTCGATAAAGATATCTGTATTTGTGCTTCCGGCATTACCGGAGCCAGGGGACACCAGCGTAGGTGTCCCCTCCATATCCTCTATCAAAGTTAGTAGTGATGTTACAGGCACGACTAGTCCTATGCATCAGGGGTACGGATTGCCGCAACAGACGCGTTAGCGTTACCGAACGTACCTCCAGTTTCAAAGGTCTTGATCGGCGTACCGCCACCATCCCTTACGCGGATAAATAAGTCGCGGTTAGCAGAATAAACCGCAGTGAATCGATCAGTGGCACTTGTTCCGTCATATAGCGCATCTACGTAACTAATAAACGCGTTATTGTTGGCTGTAGCCGTCGGCACATCGCCACTCGACACTGTGAACGTCATGGTACTAGCCTGGATGGAGCGAGCCGTATACGGAATCCGCTGATAGACGCCATTATCGTCAGCTAGCCGTAGCGTGCCCGTACTTGGCGTATCCGATGCGCTATTAGTTCCCGTTCCAGGCGTCTCGGTGCCTGCCTTCAGGATAATTTCGGTGCCCACACCTGCCGCAGTTGTAGTGCTGAGTAGGAACTGCCCGGTTTGTAGTGCCGTTGCCCCGGTATTTGGGCCTACCAAGATACGATCCTGAGTGGATAGCACTGAAGTAATTGTGAACGTCACATTATTAGGCGGGATACGCTCAGCGTTGGTGAGATCGAACAACTTATCACTGTTTGTAAGGTCGTCGGTTTCTATACCAATACCGTACGCACCAATGATGGCTGTGCCCGTAGACAAACCAAGGAACGGGGTTGAGATCGTGCGCTCTGTCACGGCGGATGCAGCGGCTGTCGTTATAGTCGCACCGCTGGTGCCTCCGGTTATCGTAACCGCGTTCCCTGGAACCACGCCGGTCAGTAGCTGGATCCACATCTGGGTAGCTGCATTGACGTCATCCACCGCGAGCATTTGACCTGTGCCGCCAGTCCAGCTAACAGGCTCAACAGCATTGAAGTCCGTAACACTCTGTGTACCACTTTGCACATCAATTTGCTGCGTGATGCCCCGGAACAAGCGTGCGTCGATGCCGTAGAGTGTGCCCACGTTCGCCGCTTCAGCGCGACTTAGGTACTTGGTCCGCTCGTACAGTTCGTTGATAGTTCCCGTTCCACGATTCCATTCGGAATAATAAGGCTCAAACACGCCGTCACCACTAACGTCAATCGATCGATATCCTTCAGTGTTCGAGACCGTGGTGAAGCCACTAGCATCCTGAACGTCATTCAAGTCATTAGCGTACGTAAGCGCCAGCACGTTGTTGCCGCGAGCAGAGCCGTTGATCTTAAACTCGGAAAAGCTGAACCCTTCCACCCTAGTAATGCCGATGAACCGGCGACCATCAATATCAGCGTCCGCCGTGCGAACTTTGACCATGAAGCGATGACTGATACCGTTGGCGCTGTCTGGGTTTAGCCCCTTGTCGCTCGTGCCAAACGGAATACTATTCCAGAAGTCATCGTTAGCAAGGCTGTCATCGAGCATTGCACCGTCTTGGATAATCTGTAGATCCATCCCTGCACCGGCAATGACGACCACCCCGTCCCAAATCTCCTCATCAACCCCGTTTGTTCCTTGGAGTATCGAGCCATCATAGAGATGCTCGCTAGCTGATTGGTCAATGTTATACGCACCGAGCAACTTGATAATGTTATCGGTTGATCGATCTGACGGCGTAGCGCTCGTGATGTCGATATTGTCGCCACTTACCGCGACACTGGCATCGTCTGCAATATCTTGCAGGAACCTATGTAGTTCTAAGACTGTGTAGTAGCCTGCGCCAGTAGCGGCGTGGGCTGCGCCAACATAGCGAATGTCACCACCAGTTGTAATCGTGAAGTCGTCTGCAATAGCCATGAGTGTTACCTCTTTGGTTGAGCCGTCCGCTCAACTGGTTGTTTACCAAGAATCGTTTGGTTATGAATAAACTAACGAGAGTCTATTATCCCAAACATTATCAAACAATAGATCCCCGTCAGCAAATCCGCTCTCTGTTATGTCGCCGTCCGCGTCAAGAACTAATTTACGTACTTTCCATACACCTGCAGATGTTGCACCTGCGCCTGGGGCCGACCAAGCCGTATAGTACGTGGTATCCCCACTTAGGGGTGTATCAACAATTTCGTCCAGTAACTTACGGAAATTCATTGAGAGATCCTCTGCATTCAAACCTGGGGCTCCCGCAGGACCCGCAGGACCCGCAGGGCCCTGAGCACCATAATTGCCTATAGTTACAGCAATTATATCCTCTGGGATAGTGGCTATAGAAGCCTGTGCATCAGGTATTACTACAGCCGCTGCTTCGGCTTGTATGACAACAACCGATTGGTCTTGTTCAGAAGTGATGGCTTCCGGAAGACTAGAGGTGACTAGGACGGTTGTTTCGTCCTGTACAGTGGTTATATCGTCTGTCATGTAGTGGTGACTTCCTGCTCAACAGATACACTGCCAGACAGGAGTTTCGTCACCACGTCGCTGGGGGAGACCATTTCTAGGTCGTAAACGCCCTTTTTCCATGTAATTGCGGCTGTATCCGCAGCGGTAATAGTTAGCGTTATAGTCTTAGCGACATTGTCGAGCAAAATCCTACTGTTGGCAGTAGTAAGCGGGAGGAGCTCAGTACCACCGATTTTATCTTTTATGGACATTCTGGCTGTGTAGCTAGCCATGTCCGTAGGGGTGTTGTATTGGACATAGCCCCCACTTGTATAAGCCTTGTAATCCGCAGCATTGACTGTATTAAGTTCGATTGTGTCAGAGTCCACAACCGTAGCTCTTGCGTAGTCTTTATCTTTCGGTGGATTATTCTTGGAGTTAATCTGGGTCATGCCCTTTACGGACACAACAGTCACTCGCCAACCATCCGGAACGCCGTGAGATACGCACGTAATACTAGCGGGGGCTTGCTTAGCTACACCAGTAATGGATTTATATACAATTGGCGCGGATTCCCACCGCAAAGCCTTGTCGAAAGTTTTCCCCTGCTGGATAACGAGATCAGATGCCGCCATACCTCACCACCCTCGGTTTATGTTTATAACGCTCTTTTTCGCCTTTAGATAGGCTGCAATACGCCATAAAGTCCGACTGCTCCTGATTAGCCCGAGTCATGTCGAAAGTTTCGGCGTCCTGTTTCCGGTAAGCAAGACCCTTCATCCATTTCAAAAAATGATAATGATGGTGTTCAGCTACTCCGGTAAACGACTGCCCTCCGTCAGTAATAGTGCTGAGAGGTAAACGCTCAAGTAGGAATCGCACGGTATAGTCTTGGTCAGGAATTGGATACCAAGATACCAAGCTATCTTGCTCGCCTGTTACCATGTATCGAACTTTACCTACAGTAGACGGTAAGTTGAGCCTACGAAGAACTCCGTAATCTTCATCTGTGAGGGTGTGGACGTCCTGAGCATTGATTATGGAGACGTCCTCTCCAGTAGCGACCAAGCTCGCCTGCCTGAAGCGTAAAATTTTATCACTAACTTCAGATGTAGGTTCACCGTTTAGTGCTGTAATTTGAGTGGCATCAGATGAGAAGTCGCTAATACCACCAGTCAGACGGACAAACATAAAATACGCATCGTTCATGTATACGTAGACTTCTTCATCAGACCATAGATACGGTCGTACCGTGTCTACGACGTCTGATCTAAAGAGATCATATAGTTCATCTGACGTAGCCATGTCCTATGCCACTCGCTGCTGCTGGTATGTTAGCCAGACAGCATCTCGATCCTTATTGAAGACTTCAAACCCGGTAATCGCTTGTAAGCGTTTGGAGTTAGGTAGGCCCGAGGCCGTAAAATCCCCTCGTTCATTCCTACTAGCAAGCTGCTTGATAGCGGTCATGAGTTTGTCGTCTCTCTGCTCGGGAGTCAGGGGGATTACTTCTTTTTCCTCGTCTTCTAAAACGTCTATCCGTTCGCCAACAGGCTGCGCCCCAATAGCTACCGCATCAGGTACTACAGAAAGTGGAATCCAAGAGGGCTCGTCCGCTTCGAACCTAATAGTATGTCCTTTAGTAGTCCGTAAAATGTGGTCTCGGTGTAAAGTGTACATAGGCATGTGCGACTCCTTCAGTCAGATAGAAAACGGCGGGGGTACTCACCCCCGCCGCCAGTGCAGACTATTTAGGAAATCTGCACTTCGTTAGAACGACCTTCCACCACGTATTCAACGCGAACCGTAGCTACGCCCGTCGTGCAGACATCAGCCGCAGTAACCGTCATACGAACGTTCTGACCGACTCCACGATAACCCGTGGGAACCAGAGCAGTAGAACCCACTGCCTTGAGATCAGTCACACTGAGGTAACGATCAGCAACGGCAGAATCACCGATACTGACGTTGTACGTAGCCGCATCGAAGGCTACCGACCGATCCACACTACCGCCGGTCACCACCGCGCCTGGAGGCAAGGGGATGAGTTCGACAACAGTTGCCGCAACGTTGGAAGACCCAAAATCAACCTCAACTCCACTGGTATTAACCATAGTGTCATCAAAGTTGAACGAAAACTCAGCAACCAACGGCCACTGAGCTGAACGAGAGGCTGTTAATTTAGCCATTAAACTTTCTCCTTTAGCCGTTTAAGTTTACTGGGCAACATAGACGGACATGATCCCATGATCTTCTACCGTCCCACCAGAGTATTGCGTGTAAAACTGAGGCTTGAGGAAGCCAAGGATCTTCGATACCGAGACGCCTTGCTGGTTCTCGTAGTCAAAGCCTTTCTCGACCCATTCTGGAGCCCCAATATCAGCCATACCCAAGGCTTGCGCACCGCAGAACAAGATCTGGCACCCGTCGACGGCTCCACCTGCTCCGTACTTGTTTCCGCTAGCGGCCAAGCGAGTATTCGGAACATGCCGGAACTCATGGAAGTAGATGCCATCAATCTTCACCGCAGAACCTGTAAACAGACCGTTCTCGCTGTTACGTGGTTGTGCATGGCGAAGATTCTGCATATAGACATCTTCAAGCTTCAGTTTTGCCATAGCAGCTGGAGACAAGAACACATGGTAAGTTTCCTCACCACCTTTCTCTTTCACGCCACGGATGTAGTTATCCTTGGCATAGGCCTTCAGCTGTACGAATAACTCCCAACTCGGGGTATCCGTAGCATCGACATCAGTAGACGCACCGCCGATAACGAGACCATTAACTGAATCCCACTGAGCAATACGTTTACTGGATGGGGCCGCAACATCGCTGGCAAACTCAAGGTACGTCAAATCAGAGCCGGTTCGTGAACCGCCACTGTTTTGGACGCTGTAGGCAAGACCACCCATCGTAAGGAATGCAAGCTGGTCCATCCGATCTGCCAGCCAGTAAGCAAGAACGTCGCGAGAGTTATTACGAAACTCAACGATGCTCTTCTGGTCAGCCATACGACCTTCGTGACGGTTCGCATGACGCAACTGGTCAATACGGATCACTTGGTCGAAGCTTTTCATGGCTTCTTCGTTGCCTTCCAGGGTGCGATCTCCAGCAATGCCATCGCCCTCCAGATCCGTCAGCAACGTCAAAACGGCCCGTGCGCCCTTTTCAGACTTCTTGAGTTCAGTAATATGCTGAATGACGCTATTCGGGCCTTTACCCATAAACTGATTAATAAACGAAAAATTGCGGGCCTGTTTCCACAAGTCCATAGACCAGACGGTTTTCTGCTCGTCTGTAAGCAGGCTAAAGTTAGTATTCGCCATAGCGGCTACTCCTATGTTGAGACTAGAAATAAATATGTAGACATATCGCCGCTACCGCGAAGCTTCGCTCTTAACGAGAGCGATCCGGAGCCTTGTTTCGCCTAGGCTCAACGCGATATAAACCATTCTATGTAACCTATATAAACCAAGTCAAGACATCAGTTAATGTAATCCCCACGCATCTCTGCTAGTTTAGTATCAGGGAGTTTTTCAAACTCGGCATAGCTCATCTTCATAACAGCGGATGCATCGAGTGCTCCCCCTATTTTATCGCTATCTAGCCCAACGTCTTTTACAGATGCTGGTTGCTTAGCCTGAGCATCTATAGCTTTGGCTACAGCCGCTTCTTTCCTACGAAAACCTTCGTCCTGTACTGGAGATTGGGACGAGGTTGGGGGCGAGCCCAATATAGTGCCGATAGCTTCCTGCAGAGCATTCGCCGGGCTGGCTTTCTCTGTCTGTATAAGCCCAGCCATATACGCCTGGATTTTGCGCACAGATTCGCCATCGAAGTCAGCATTGTCAGGGTCGATAGCTGGATACTCAGACTCAAGCCTAGCTACCAATGTATCGTAATGTATTTCCTGCTTTGCCTCGTCTTTAGCATTATTCGCAGCGGTGGCAGTCCTATGATCAGTGATATTCGACTGCGCCACGAGGATCCGTTCCATCATGTCGCTAGCTTTGTCCAGATCACCATCTGCTAGCAAGGAGGTATGTTCTTTTACAAGCTCCTTTACATATTTAGCCGCCCCATCCAAATCGATCGCGGTGGCTCGCTGCTGCTCGCGCTGTTCAAGCTCTTGTAGCCGCTGAGACATCTGCTCTTTTTCAGACCGTTCTTTACGAACAGCCTCGTCGAAGCGGTCTTTAGGTATAAATTTACCCTTATCAGCGGTTCCTTCTGCAGCTACTTCTGCTACTTCTGCAGCTACTTCTGCAGCTACTTCTGCAGCTACTTCTGCTACTTCTGCTACTTCTTCTGCAGCTACTTCCTCGGTAAGGACTTCAGTTGGGATGGCTTCTACAAGGCCCTCATCCCCACGATCGATTGTTTCAGATACTTCGCTCATTCAGTTTTCTCCCGTTTACTATCAGTCATAGTGCGACGATGTTTAGCCCTCGCCGCCTCCATATCCATCTCATGCTTCGCTTCATCCTGTTCCATTTTGGCTTCAGCGGACGCGGCCTTAGTGTTAGCAACAGCTGCAGTGGCTTGTACCTGCAAACTGAGCTCCTCACGTTTCATAGCGATCTCTTCGCGCTTAAACTGTAGGTCCATCTCCATCTCCTCGCGCTTAATGTCCATCTCCTGCTTCATCCTACCCAGTTCCATCTGGACTTTCTGCATCTCGCCGGAATCACCTCCTCGCATCTCTTTTTCTGCTTTAAGCTGCTCCGTCTGGCTCTTGGCCTGCTTCAGTTCTGCATCTGCCTCTATCTGACTTGCTTCAGCTCGAAGGTTAGCCAGCTCAAGCTCGGCCTGCATTTTGCGCATCTGCGCTTCATACTGCTGCTCGGGAGACTCCGCGTGGTCTCTCATCGATTTTATAATATCAGAGCGCTTATTAAGCCGGCTATTCTCGATCAGGATATCATCAGGGATCTTCACACCCAGCTCACGCAGGCTCACTGCTTGCTCAAACTGGCTGTCTTCAAGGGTCTCTCTATGCGGGGTGTTAGACACTACTATGTCGTACTCCCCGATGGACAGATCGTTAAGGATCTGCCCCGTATGTGGGTCTGGCTGGTTAACCTCAATAGACTCCTGCTCGCCCGACACTCGGTTGGAGATGATATTTAAGATACGAGGCTCAGTGTAATAGGTCTGGATCAGCTCCAGTATGTTCCTCGCCAGGATAAAGTCTGTGCGGGCGATTGAGTCCATAGGTTTGGACAGGTTCAAAGACCCACGGCTCTGGTTCATGGCAACCGCTTTGGCCGACACGTCCTCACGGGCATTACCCGCCATATAGTCCGTTACGCCAGATATGTTCTTTATATGTTCCTCAGCTTTATAGCTGAAGCGGTCGAGTCCTGACGGAGTCTGATTCGGACTAATCTTCTGAACCACCTCGCCGGGAGAACCTTCGACCTCCATCACGAGTCCTGTCTCAGCTCCTCGCTGCTCCAGCTCCTCGATATTCATGTTCCGCAGCTTACCCGTCTGGACAATCCAGCCCGAATTAGCCGTGGTGTTGATAACGTGGAGCTCCTGGCTCGTAACTTTGTTCAGATATTCCTGAGGCCCGAGCAAATTCTCAACCAGCCCGATTGTCTTACCACGTCGGAAATATGGGAAGTATGGCACCACCGTATAGTGGTTGTACGGGGACCAGTCGTCATGCAGGACCATATTATCCGCAGTAACACACCAACGGATCCGTTTGACCTGCTTCTTTGTAACCCCCAGATTAAACTGGGTGGAGATCATATCGATCTTCTCCTGGCCCCAAGTATCAGGAATGGGCCGCATATCCCCGGTCTGTAAATCAACAAAATGAGGCTGCACGGAAAGCTTCTTATACTGCCTCTCGATCACTCGGATATTCCGTATGACCTCAGATTCATCCCAAGGCCCGTGGGAATACCCCTGGTTATAAGAAGATCCAAACCTGTCCCGATCACGCTCGATGGAATCGTATCCGTACGGGAAATAAGACGAGCCCCTCGTCTTTAGGGCCTCCGCATCTTCTTTGTTGTACAGCAGCTCAATGTCCTGCCACGTCATCCATTTAGTAGTAAACAGATCGTTCCAAGTGTCAGGATCGTATTCCTCTGCGTCAGGGTCGATCATTACGTTCTTGGGGTTAAGATTCTCTAGTCGAACCTCACCCATCATGGAATCCGTAAAATCGAGCCGCACATCTAGAAATCCACGCCCAGATATCACACCATCGCAGAACATATCAGATCGTTTCCAATCCAGCTGGTTGGTGTCGGATATCTGCCTGAACACTTTGGAAAGAGTCTCAGCCATCTCAACCGGCGCACCAGATCGCGGCTGGAAGCTGATATCAGTACGGTTCTGAATCTGCTCCCCCATAATGTTCCCAATGGTGGAGATAATCTTGTTTATAGTTAAGGCGGGACGCCGTTGCGCCTCCAACAGCGCCATATCGTTCTTATCCCACTGCTCCCCTATGAAAAAATCATTACACCGGTCTGCTTTACGAACATAGTCTGCGTGCCCGTTATCGCGAACGTACTGATACCGCATCCACTGATGTAGAGCTTTCTGGGAATCCACTGGCATAGCGTTTCGCGCCTCAGATAGGTAAAAATATCATTGAAGACTGAGCTTATAGATCGTGGAGAAGCACAACTCTAGGATCTCGTCTATGATGTTCTGGCAGCTGGACAGCTCGGAAATCTCTTCCCGATTGTCTGTTATCCATGTCTGTAATGCTTCTAGGGAACTCATAGGATCGGGGTTAAGTATAAATATGCCAGGGAACTCATCTAACCTCGAACCGTACGCCCCCATGTAGGACTCAGCAAATTTATCTGCCAACGGTACTATGTTGATATAAAACTCTTCCAGTGATTTGTGCTGAGAGTAAGATTCAGTCTGTAAATGTTGGATATGCGCTACCGTACGCGCATGAAAACACTTAATGACCAGCTCCCCTGCTTTGTTAGATTCAGCCATCCCGATTCTTACCCTCTAATCCTATATATCATGCCGCCATGTGTCCTGCATTACCAGCCCTAGATATATGACTGGACAGCTTCTCTCTCCAACCCTTGGGCTCCTTCGGTCTATGCCGCAACCTCGGACTAGACCTTAAAGTCAGATGCACAGCCCAAGCTAGGGCATCCACGATATCGTCATGTGTCCCTGCAGGAAAACGGAGTAGCTCCTTCTCGACCTCTGCCGCCCAAGGCCTATCCGCAGGGAAGTATACGCGACCCTGCTGCATCCGCCCTTGTAAGGGTCTGGCTCTGGCTAACTTGTCGGACAGCGGTTTCAAAACAGTATAAGGCGGGTAAAGACCACGCTCGGACATCCGCCGCTCGAACAACGGCTTTAAGGCCTTCCATATCTGCCCATCCTCCACCCCGATCTGAAGCGGCGCAGTCGGTTCACTACCCCAACGTTCAGCGGCGTCCAGCATCTCCTCCACTATAACGAAGCTGTCGGCTTTGAACCGTACCAGCTCCACTAGATGCAAGAAATCACTCTCGTCCTGTATAAGTGTAACCCCCACAGTGTAATCATTCTGCTGCCGCTCCCCAATAGCGAAGTCCCACGCCTGGTACACATTCCTCTCGTAGGCCTCCGGAGGAGTCGGTTCATAACGGAAAAAATCTTTGCGGAAGTAGACGCCCTCGTCAGGCACGGGATTCTGCTGATATAACGCAGACCATATGCGCGGCGGCTGGTTCGCCCGCATGGACCGCATCATCCTCTCATCATACCGCTGGGGGTGGAGCGCCTCCCCGGGCATCCTCAATAAAGTACGATTATCGTCTACTTCAACCGGCTCGTTCGTCGTTTCTTGAGCAGACAAGCGCAATTCGAGATGTGTTGGGTCAAGAGGCTCTTCATACCTCTCAATGAGACTCGTGTGGTTGTCCCGGTACTCCCACGCCTCGGCCAAAGCGGGGTATTTAATAATTACAAACTTGTCGGAGTCTTCCTCATGCAGCATCTTCTGCTGCAGTCGACCCGCTAGATCATCATCGTGCCACCACGTTTGTATAATCAAAACCCCACCGCCGGGGGATAATCGAGAGTAAGCAGTCGACCAGTACCAATCCCACAACCCATCCCTCGTGTTTACACTATCCGCCTCTTCCTGGTTTTTAATAGGATCATCAATGGTAAGGATCGTCGCGCCCTTCCCCGTAATACCGCCTCCCACACCTGCAGCTGTAAAACCTCCGCCAGAAGTCGTGTTCCACGCTTCAGCGCTTTGCGAGTCTGGGTCCAACGACATACCAGTAAACAACGGCTTATACCCAGGATCACGCACGATCTCCCTAACTTTCCTGGAAAACCTCATGGGGAGGTCTAGATTATACCCGCAGTTGATAACCTCCCAATCTGGATGATGGCCCAAGACAAAAGCTGGGAATCGTATGCTGGCTAGCTCTGACTTCCCATGCCTAGGAGGAACTAGAAGCATTAACCTAGGAGAGAGCTGCTGCTCTACGTCACGCATAAACTGCTCTAAACGCGCAGCTATATCGTAGTGCAACCAACCAGGGTTGTATTGCGGGTAGAACCGCTTAGTAAACTGAACAAGACTCCTACGGGCGAGAACCCGTTTCGCCATCTCAAGTTTTACTTTCGGATCTACACTCTGGAGTGGATCAGGCGGTGGGGTTTTGGTCATACTCAAGCTCGTTTAACACCTCATATGCCTCTGATTCGATAACGTTCTGACTCTGCTCGACCATCTCAAGTAAGTCATTATCCGAGAGGGTCTCTAGCTTGTCGATCACCCGTTTCGCAGTAATGTTGATATCGATTTTTTTAACTTCCGGAGCGTAATAGCCACAGAGTTTGGCGATTTCACGCCAGCCAGAAATCATGTTCCCAGAGTCAGCCTGCAGCCTCGCCATATCAATCGCCTCCCTAAACCCGTCCATCACCTTCTTCCTTGATATATCAGCGACTTTCTCATGCTTCTGGTGAAGGTATTTTATAGCCGCCGCTACCTTCTTACTCTTGACGACGTCATACCCTTGCTTATCTGGATTCGCGTACCCAGCTATACGGCCCGCTTGTGTGGGCCCATCCCCTTTCATGATCCGCTCAACAAATATCCTTTGCTGGTCCGACAGGTAATGCATAGGCGAAGTTAGCTTAGTAACTTGTTTGGAATTCAAAGCTGCAGGTTGCGTTGCGTCTGTCTTACGTACCATATCTATGAATCTTTGGGCTCTGAGGGGTCTTATATAATCTTGGTTTTATACGGAAGGGAGGGCCCAAAAGCAAATATCGCCCCAAAAAATTTCATAATTTTTTTTTTTTTACGAAAACGTGGTCTATGCCCACCAGCGGGGATCCCCCTATACGAATGACATAGCCACCCCCACTTCGGATTCGGATCCTAACCCCTCAGAAAAGAATTCTTTATCTGCACGCGCCGGGGCCTCGATTATTGGGTCATTTATTTGTCCATTCACTTACTGAGTATACATACCATGGCCATCACCAAAGCAGACAAAGCCGCGTTCCGAATCACCGCCCTCCCATTCGGCACAGATTGGATCCCAGGCATTAATGGATACAGGGCCGCGCAGAACCCCAAGGCAAAAGCCGCAGCCCTCGCCTCATACTCCCGAGAGATAGAGGAAATCACCTGGGCCCTAGCAGACGACATGGGCTTCGCAGACGACCTGAAGCTCCTCTACGAACTCGACGCCGAGTAACCCCTAGCCCCCGAAAGGGGGCTTTTTTTGCCGCCTCGACTATAGACCAGCCCTCCAGGGATTACACACACCGTGTAAGAAGAATTGGGTCATTTGTCTGTCCATTCACTTTGTATATCGAGGATTGCAGATGAGAGACTTCGCTAAACGTATATCTACGCGGGCCGCGCACGCGGCTGATACCGACTTAAAACGCCAGCTTTTCCGCCACTGGGTGCTTGGTGCGGTGGCCGGGGGCGTATTTACGGCCATGGCATACACCGTCATGGCTATATCCATCGTTCTGGGCAACTAGGCCCCTGAAGGTTCCCATGACCCAACGTCATATTGGGTCATTCATATTTGAAGGGTGAGATCTCCTCGCCCCATTTCGGAGTAACTAACATGAACACTAATGACTTCACTGATTCGGGCGTTATCAACGTTTTTCCCCACGCACTGGGCTTCGACATCCGGGCTGTGGACTCTGACGGCGTTGAAATAAGAGCCAGGCAGATGCCTTGGAGCAAGACCGAGAGGACAAAGGTGGGTGGCAGCTTCTTCCAGCTCGTAGACTCAACCCCCACTACCCTCTCTGCAAAATGGGGCAAGCTCGACCTAGTCCTAGTGCTAAAGCGGAAAGAATCGACCGGCACCGAGTGGTTCTTCAGCCCATTACGGTCTCGTACGCTCGAAGAAGCA
>Ga0233413_10000774_pt1 | contig 14755 bp, 12 predicted proteins | sample Na_anoxic_6_MG_FD_189019 | JGI IMG/M metagenome (GOLD analysis project Ga0233413, IMG submission 189019) | Seawater microbial communities from Saanich Inlet, British Columbia, Canada - Na_anoxic_6_MG | ecosystem: Environmental > Aquatic > Marine > Inlet | place: Canada: British Columbia... | reverse complement strand
GGCTACGTTATGTCGTCCCTAATCGGGACTGGGGCCGCTTCTTCAAAGGTAATACGGGTTAGTTTGACGCTTACCTTTGGAGTGCAGTGACTCTGTCACCGTTTTGGTACCGCTCGAACTAGGTATGTGAGAGCACTAAAAGCTCGCTGTCGTGACATGCAAAATCTCATATGAACCAAACCGGAATGCTCGAATATTCTAGTGTCACACTCGAATTTGGATGCTTCTGGGGCTCTCACATGCCTAGTCCGAGCGTTACCAAAGCACTCTGCGCAGAGAACGAAAACTACTGGCCTTTAAGCTCTTTGATGATTTTTCCGATATTACGAAGGTGGACCATAGTGCGATTGTACTCATGGATCGGGACAGCAGGGACGCCTCCATATTTACCGGGCTTATGAATACTCTTTGATATTCCTGACTTCGCTGCGACCATCACTTGGTCACAAATTTCAATATGTCCATTAACTGCAACCTGTCCCGCAAGAATCACATGATTACCAATCTTTGTAGATCCTGCTATTCCTGTTTGGCCGATAATGAAACAATTTGATCCGACCTCAACTCCGTGGGCAATCTGTACAAGATTGTCAATTTTCGTCCCTGAACCAATGCGTGTTTCCGTAAATCTCGCTCGGTCAATTGTAGTGTTTGCTCCAATTTCGACATCATCTTCAATCGATACAGTACCTAATTGCTTCAGTTTCGAGTGCTTGCCTCGTTGATCCGTTGCGTAACCGAATCCGCAGGATCCTATCACAACACCTGGTTGAATAATTACTCGATTCCCAATCAACACTTGTTCCCGAATCGTAACGTTTGGATGAATGATGCAATTTTCTCCAATGCAGCTTTTTGGGCCAATATAGGTTCCTGCACCAACCGTTGAACCGTTCCCAATCTGAACCTCTTTTTCGATCACTGCATTAGGGCCGATGTTTATGTTTTCCCCAATTTTTGCTGATTCATGAATCACTGCAGAGGGATGAATGTCCGAAAACCCTGTATAAATTTCCGGATCGTCATAGAATTTTTCTAGAATGGTTTGAAAAGCTTGTGAGGGGTCTGAATGAACAAGATAATTCTTTCCCTCTTCCTGTTGGACATCAGGCGAAATGAATACTGCACCTGCACCTGAATCACGCATCGCTTGCAAATAACGTACAGGCTGATGTTTGGGGTTGGCAAGAAACGAGATATCTTCCGGTCCCGCCGACTCAAGGGAGGCAACATTTAAAATGGTGTGTTTAGGGTCGCCAACCAACTCCGACTTGGTAAGTTCTGCGAGCTCTTTTAGAGTGAAACTGTTCGGATTTGTTGGTTGACGATGCTTCATGGATGTTCCTTAGTTTTGTCCTTTCACTTCTTTCTCGTACATTTGATCCATAACTGCAATGATCTCGTTTGAAATGTCAAGTTTGCTACTGTTAAAGAAAGCACCCTCTTCATTTAGAATGACATCATATCCCTTTGACTTCGCAACTTCATCAGAAGCTTTCGTGATCAATTCTGTGATTTTTTGAATGATTTTGAAATTTGCTTGCTGAAGTGCTTGGTAGTATTGTGATTGCTGTTGGTTTAATTCCTGGTTAAGATTTCGGAATTGATGCTTTAACTCCGCCTCTGCGTCAGCAGAAAGACTATCGATGTAATCAGGATCATTAAACCTTTTTGCAATCTCACTCAGAGTTTTTTCTTTCTCTTCCATAACTCCTTCCATCTGATTTTTCAGATTTTCAAAGTTACCTTGCTCTTGCTCACCCATTTTAGACTTCTCTACGCAAGTTTTAAAGTTTACAAATGCGATATTAAGAGATTCAGATGCTTGTACTGACACTGATGAAACAGTGAGTGCCAATGCAAGACCCAATGCAAATATTTTTTGGTTTAATAATTTCATGTTTTTCTCCTTTGAAAAATGATTTAAAAGTAACCGCCTGCGTTTAGGAAGAATTTCTTGACTTCTGCATTACTGTCAGAATTTAAGGGGACACCCCATCCAATAGTAAGAGGAGGACTGCCGGGACCCATCACTTGTAGTCTTGTCCCAAAACCTACTGAACTCTGTACGTTTCCAATTTTCCATACATCGTCTTCGAGGCTACCTGCATCAAAAAAGATAAATCCTTCAGCCATTCCGCCAAATAGACACTTTCCGATTTCTACGGAGCCGAATCCAAGGGAAATGCCTCCCTTAGGGTCATCGGAAGGGAAGTATCTTGGTCCTAATTTATATGGTCTATATCCACGTACAGTAGTGTCTCCTCCAAGATAAAAACGTTCATCAAGAGGAAGGTCATCCTTTCCTGTGTTTTTAAGTGGTTGAATGAATCTTAAATCCCCTCGTAGCTTCAACGTAGCGCAGCCCCAAAGATCAAAATAGTATTTATTCAAATATCCTGCAGCTAAGAATTGGTAGTCTCCTCCTATTCCCGCAAGTTCTACATCAAATCGAGATTTCCATCCGCAAGTTGGCTGAAAAGGGTGATTGGTGGAATCGTATATCCAGGAGACACCCGCTGCAGAAACAATCCCGCTATTATTTGCATCAGCCCTTTGTTTGTCAGATATTTTGGTTTCATCATCAATATTTTTAAGGTCATTCTTAGTATCTCGAATTCGATAATGAACACTCGTTTTACAGAATTGATTGATGATATAGGTTGCATGAGTTGTTACACCAAAAGCGTGAATTTCATTGTCTTCCGTTATATACCGATTTCGGGAACTTTCAATATCAAACCCGATACTCCAAGGTGTATCCATAAAATAAGGTTTTGTCCATGAAAACAAATAGCTTAAGCTTTTCTTACCAATCGTTGTTGTAAAGTGCGCATATTCGCCGCCACCTCTAAGAGATCGTAGGCCATCACTCATGACACACCCTAATCCCATGATATTGAAGTTTTTCTCCGTAAGATTAAATCCTCCGAAAACACTTTCGTTTGTGCTAAATCCAGCAAAAGCTCCGAAGTGACCTGTATTCCCTTCCACGACTTCGATGTGTACGTCTCGATAGTTTCCGGCAAGTCCACACATTCCATCGGATCGAACAGAGTATACATTGACTGTATCGAAATACCCGATGTTGCATAGTCTTCGTTCGGTGATTTTCAATCGATCCATATTGTACACTTCACCAGGACAGAGAAGTGTTTCATGGAGGATCACATTTGCATGGGTCAAGTGATTTCCAAAGACTTTGATTAATCCAACTCGATATTGTTCTCCTTCATCAATCGAAACATGAACATCATACCGATTCTCTCCATCCACAAGTACGGGTTCATAGTTCACAATCGTATCGATGTATCCTTGACGCCCGTACAGATCCATGACGGCACGCATCATATTTTGGATTTTTTCTGTTGAGTATGGCTCACAAGGATCAATACATAAAAATTCTTCTATTTCTTCATCAGTGAAGACTACATTTCCTTCATAGGTAAGGTTTCCAAAGTAGTAATTATCTCCTTTATCCGCCGTGATATGAAGTATAATTCGATTGTTCTGTTTTGCCTCCGAAACTTCAATATCGACTTTTGCATCGGCATACCCTCGATTTTGCAGATAATTGAGTATCATAAACTCATCCTGCTGTACAGCCTCTTCATTAAAGCTTCCTTGACCTGTCATCCAGCTTGTAAAGAAGTTGTATTTCTTTGTGTAAATCATATCGACGATTTCATCTTCTTCACATTTATCAAAATTATGAAAGACAATACCTTTGATCATTCCGGCACGTCCTTCTTCGATGCAGATTGCAACATCTACTTGATTTGTGTGCGGATCTTTTGTTACTTGATACTCAAGCTGAGCTTCAAAGAACCCCTTTTTCACATAATAGGCCTTCAGTTTATTGAACGCTTCGTTAAATTCCTGTCTGCTAAAAGTTGTCCCTGATTTGATTCCTAATTCACTTTGGAGGCGAGATGTTTTAACACGCTCATTCCCTTCCCATGTGAGGGTTCGGATTAAAGGTTTTGGCCAAACCTGAATTTTGATATGTACATTCTGATTTACAATCTCAATCGTCGGTTCGATTTGATCATACTCTTCAGCAAGCGTCTTCAAATCGTTGTCAAAAGTGGTTTGGGAAAATAACTCTCCCTCCTGACTTTTGATCTTCCCCTTTAAACTATTTGCATCTACTCCGCTATCAGAGGAGTCTTGGATGATTGTAATTTGTACATAATCAATGAGCTGGTTCTCATATTGCATGGATCTTGCAAATGCAGTGCTACAGGTGAAAATCGATAAAAAAAGTAGAGACCGAATGAGATAGGAAAGAGCATTAGACATTATTATCCTCCGTTTATAGGGTTCTATGATAGGAAATCGTGACTTAAGATTCAATAGAAAGGGTGAAATAGATTAAAGAGGCAATTGCAATTGGCTCTAAAACGAACCTCTTCCGGTCAATGCACGGGCTAATGTACCGCCGTCGACATAGTCTAACGAGCTTCCAATCGGTAACCCGAATGCCAGCCTGGACACACGAACGGGAAGTGATTCAAGTTGCTGCTTGATGTATAGGGCCGTGGCGTCACCATCCAGAGTAGAATCTAAAGCGATGACAACTTCTTGTGTTTTAAGGTTTGAAATCCTCTCGTATAACTTAGCTAGATGCAGAGAGTCGGGCCCAATTCCATCCATGGGTGACAAAACACCGCCGAGAACATGATAGAGGCCTTGATATTCATGAGTTTGTTCAATGGAATATGCATCCCTAGGGGAGGCGACGATACAGATCACTCCCTTTTCAGCCCGTATAGGAGTGCAGAAGGAGCAGGTATCATCAATCAAACAGCCGCACTCAGGGCAGTCCTTCAGCTTTTCTCGGATGTGACTGATCACATCGCCCATCTCTTTCAACTTGCCAACCGGCCAGTTAAGCATCTCGAAAGCGAACCGCTCCGCGGTTTTAGTCCCTACTCCGGGGAATCTTTTCAAAACATCAATTAATTTGGATAACTGTTCTGGATAATGCATGGGCTTATCATACCAAAGCAGCCCTTTTGTTGTCCAAAGTCAAAATTTCAGGATCTAAACATATTCTTCCTGAGCAGGAGGTAGAAAGGGGTTTTTCATCCAGTTCATAGCTGTTACGCCCAGTCCCATAGCAGGAAACATGACTGCCGCAGCACCTTTTTTTGTAGCCGCTAAGTATTCTCCATTTTGATAATCATCATATGCTGTACCACCCAGCTGAACCCCGGTATAAAGAGCTTCAGCAGCAACTATTCCATATTTGCATTTAGCTTTATCTTCGATGTAGGGATTCATGTATAGAGCGTCCAATCTTCTCTTTCCTTGATCGTAAATTCCTCTGAAATTTGGTAGTTTCCATGCTCTAGCCTCTTCTTCTAAGTGCTTACGTGTCAAATGACCACGGAAAAGGGCTTGAATCTTCACGATCGCGGCTCTTCTTCTCTTCGCTTCTTCGCGTACAAGGTATCCACGCCCCAAAGCCTGAATTTTTGTAGCAGCCTCTTTTTTTCTTAGAAATTCTTCGCGCACCGGGTACCCGCGTACCCAAGCTTGAATTCTAGTAGCGGCTTCTTTTTTTCTTAGAAATTCTTTGCGGTCCCGATGCCCACGTACCCAAGCCTGAATTTTTATGGCAGCTTCATTTTGTCGTTGTAATCTTTGACGAGTTTGACGCCCGCGCACCAAAGCCTGAATTTTTGTAGCAGCATCTCTTCTTTCATTTATGAATTTATTGAGGGCGTCAAGAGGACTAAAATTTTTAACTTTAGTATCGAATTTACTGTTTCTTGCGAGCCATTTTATTAGACTGTTTTTGTTTAAATAAACGATCTTTCCGTCGGAATTTTTTACTTCCGCAATCTTACCGAATAATTTTAGAAAAAATGCTGTAACTCGATTGTGACACCGTACACCCGTTTTTTTTGATTTAGGATCTACATCGTCATTACGATTAAATCCTTCAATCATACAACGTGATTCTTGAAGAAACCCTTTCTGAATAATTTGAACGTAAATTGGATTCATTTTTCAATCAATTAAATAATTTGCTAGATATAGCTTATTATAAGAGTGTTAAGTTTGGATTAAGAGAGTGGTAATTACTTGTTAAGCGGCTTTGTTACATATACCCAATCAACCTCAAGAATCGGATTTTTGACTTTGAGAAAGCCCCGTGGTTAGACGATCGTAAGAGACCCCATATCAACAATATTGGGTCTCTTACGATCGCCTAGCCACGGGAACTTTCTCTTTGCCAAAAACTGATTCTTGAGGTTGATTGGGTATAAATCCACCTGAGCTTATGAGAGATCGGAAAGAGGGGGGCACGATCGTTCGTGTTAGATCTGGTTCGCTTTGTCCTGTGTATTCTGTAAAATTAAGATGAGGCGTAACGAACTAATGTGCTTCTGTGCTGAAAAATACGCCGGAAAGCACCAATCCCTAAAGCAGAACTTTAAAATTTCTTTCATTCTTCAGCATAATCTGCTAAAATTACCTCTTAAAATTTAAATAAATAGTTAAATTATGGCGAAAGCAAGAATACTGGCGATTCGATCTTATTTACCTGAAAAGGTTCTTTCGAATAAGGATCTAGAGAAAATAGTAGACACGACGGATGAATGGATTTCATCGCGTACGGGAATGAAGGAACGGCGAATTGCCGCGCCGGATGAAGCAAATTCCGACCTAGCTACGAAGGCTGCTCAAAGGGTTCTTGATCAGGCAGGCTTAACTCCAGAACAGATTGATCTTATTCTAGTTACTACTACGACTCCGGATTACATCATGCCTGGTACAGCTCCGATCGTGCAGTCCAAGCTTAAGGCAAATCATGCTGCAGCGTTCGACTTACAAGCTGCTTGCACTGGGTTTCTTTACGGTCTTTCTGTAGCTAAAGCGTATGTAGAATCAGGGATGTATCGTCGGATCTTGTTAATAGGAAGTGAGAAGATGTCTTCCTTTATTGATTATGAGGATCGTTCTACCTGTGTTTTATTTGGTGACGGAGCTTGTGCTGCGATCGTTGGCGGTGAGGGTGAAGGACTTGCGATTGAAAATGTCTGTTTGGGAGCCGATGGTGATTTAGCTAAATTGATTATCATTCCTGGAGGAGGATCCCAAAATCCTGCTTCTTTAGAGACAGTACAATCTCGGGAACATTATTTCAAAATGTCCGGAAGAGAGGTTTTTAAACACGCAGTACGGCGCATGAAATCTTCTGTAGAAGAATGCCTTGATCGAGCGAATTTGTCTGAATCTGATATTTCCTGGGTCATTCCTCATCAAGCAAATCTGAGAATACTTGATGCTCTTGCAAAGAATATGAAGATATCTCCCGATCGCTTTTGTAAAACGGTGCATAAGTATGGAAATACCTCCGCTCCAAGTTGCGCAATCACTCTAGATGAACTGCTTCAGGAACAGGACATTCGGGAAGGGGAGCATCTTTTAATGGTCGCTTTTGGTGCAGGTTTAACCTGGGGAGCAACAGTATTAACCAAAGTGAAGGAATAACAATGAAAATTGCATTTATCTTTCCAGGGCAAGGAGCTCAATATCCCGGCATGATGAAGGATTTCCTTAACAGCTATGCAATTGCCCGACAGACATTTGAAGAAGCGGATGATATCCTTGGAAGGAATCTTTCCGAAATTATATTGAATGGCCCTGAAGACCTTTTAACCGAGACTCGAAATAGTCAAACCGGGATTTACGTAGCCAGCATTGCAGTATTACGTGTAATCCAAGAGCTTTTTCCTGAGTTTGCTCCTTCGGTTTGTGCCGGATTAAGCCTGGGAGAATATACAGCGGCAACAGCAGCAGGAATTCTTGATTATTCATCCGGACTTCCACTTGTTCAATCTCGAGGGGAATTCATGAATGAGGCATGCGAAGCTTATAAAGGAACAATGGCTGTTGTTCTAGGGCTTGAAGCGGATGTCGTTGAAAAAATTGTTCAGGATGCAAATCTTCCGCAAGATCTTTGGACTGCAAATTTTAACTGTCCGGGCCAGGTCGTCATCTCAGGAACCAAAATGGGAATCGAGGCTGGAACTGAACTTGCTAAAGAGAGAGGAGCAAAGCGTGTTCTTCCTCTGCAGGTACATGGAGCATTTCACAGCGGGTTAATGCAGAAAGCGGAAGAAAAATTGGCAGAGGTAGTTAAGGAGGTTGATTTATCAGACGCCAACACTGCATTTGTCATGAACGTTCCTGGAAAAACAGTGAGTGATTTAAATCAAATTAGAGAGAATTTAATTCATCAAGTAACCAGCCCTGTAAGATGGGAGCAAGGAATCAGAGAGATTGATCAAATGGGCGTTGATCTATATATTGAAATGGGCCCCGGGAAAACACTTGCCGGATTTAACAAAAGAATTGGAACGATTGCCCCTACAGCCAGTATTGAGCAGGTGGAAAATTTGAAATTATTAGAATCAAAAATAAAGGGATAATAATGACACAAGTTCTTCATAATCAGGTAGCTTTAGTCACAGGTGGCACGGCGGGAATAGGAAAAGCGATAGCCCTTAAGTTTGCACAGGAAGGAGCTAAGGTGGTTCTGTTCGGGACGAATCCCGAGCGTGGTCAACAGGCAACCGAAGAGATTCAAGCAATTGTTGGACAGAATCAAGTTCATTTTCGCCAAGTAGATGTGTCGAAGAAGCAAGAAGTTGATTCTACTGTTCAAGAAATAATCGATCAGTTTGGTCTAATTGATATTTTAGTCAATAATGCCGGGATTACCCGAGACCTTCTTTTTATGAAGATGAGCGAGGAAGACTGGGATAATGTCATGGATGTAAATGTTAAATCTTGTTACAATTTATGCCATGCGTTAGTGCGTCCTATGATGAAGGCTCGAAAAGGTGCCATCATTAATATGAGCTCTGTAGTCGGTTTAACCGGTAATGCTGGCCAGGTAAATTACGCTTCATCGAAAGCAGCGATCGTGGGGTTTACAAAGGCTTTGGCAAAAGAGCTAGCATCGCGTAGTATTACTGTGAATTGTATTGCGCCGGGGTTTATTATGACGCGGATGACTGAAGTGTTAAATGATTCTCAAAAGGAATCGATACTTTCCCAGATACCACTGGGTCGCATTGGAGAGCCTGAGGAAGTGGCTGATGCAGCATTATTCCTCGCTCGCGCCCGTTACATTACGGGACAGGTGATGGTGGTAGACGGCGGAATGGTAATGTAAGAGTTTTTTAACATATGTAACTGAGAGGGTAAACATTATGTCAACAGAACAAGAGGTTATTGATATTGTTGTTGAGCAACTTGGCGTTGATAAAGATGACATCACGCTTGAAAAGTCTTTTGTGGAGGATTTAAACGCAGATTCACTGGACCTTACAGAGTTAATTATGACTTTTGAAGAGCGTTTTAGTTGCGAAATCACTGAAGATGAAGCTGAAAAGCTTAAAACGATCGGTGATGTAGTTCAATACATTTCAACGAACAAGACCGCCTAAATTCATTTTTGAGCGAAATGAATCATTTCGCTCATTTTTCTTAAAACTTCTAGTATAAATAATCTTTTTTTTATAGGATTCGGACGTAATAGATTCTAGGGGAGTTTATCGATGGGTAACCCAAATATACGTGGTCGTGTTCTAGTAGCGGATGATTATTTCATTAATCAAGAGCTTTTGAAAGAAATGCTCGGGTCTTTTGATTGTGAGATCGATACCGCAGAGAATGGAAGAGAAGCATTGGAGCGGTATAGTTCGAATGAATATGATCTTATTTTCATGGATATTCAAATGCCGGAAATGGATGGATATGAGACTACACGCCAAATTCGAATAAAAGAGGAAGACGTTCCGAAGCATACTCCGATTGTTGCAGTAACCGCGAGTGCGCTTGTTGACGATAAACAGAAATGTTTTGATGCCGGAGTGGATCATTATATCAGTAAGCCTTTTCAGTTAAATGACATACTAGAGACAGTGAATCGCTTCTTGCCTTTAGATTAGAAGTTCATCGCTTTTCAGTTGTATTTAACAGGATGAGGAGGATAGGCAGGAAGGGCAGGATTGAATTTCTGGTCTAGGTAAATCGACTTGTAGATTGAATAGGATTTTAGGTGATCAGCAATACAAATCAATTTCAAATCAAGACTATCCTGCATATCCTACTTATCCTCCTCATCCTGTTAAACAAAGCTGAAGAGTTACGAACCTCATTTTAGGCTTGATGTTTGCTCAGTTTTTCTGGTCTGCAATCACTTTGTCACAATTCACCGTAAGTAAGGATACTGCATAAATTGTAAGCAATGTTAATGGGAATCCCGGAACTAAAGAGGACATTTTCATATCCGTAAGCAAAGGATTAATCAATTCCCATGATCCTGCAATGAGTCCGCCAACTAAGATTCCGGCAATTGCACCATAGCGATTTGCTTTTTTGGAATATAATGACATTAGTACAAGAGGTCCAAAACAACATCCCAAGCCGGACCATGCGTATAATACCATCTCCAATACGGTAGAGTTCCGATTGAAAGCAAGTAGCAGTGAGACTACCGAAACTAAAATAACAGCAGCCCGAGAAGCTCTCACCAAATCTTTTTGTGATGCAGTTTTCCGTACAAGATGCTTGTAAAAGTCTTCCGATAGAACGGAACCGCATACCAGGATTTGAGAGTCCATGGTGGAGATATTGGCTGCAAGTACAGCACATAAAATAAATCCTGCAATGAATGGGTGATGAAGAATTTTCACCATTTCAATAAATACCAACTCCGGATTTCCTAGACTGCCACCGTGAAATGCAATTCCTATTAAACCGATACAAACCGAAGATGTCAAAGCCAAAACTTGCCATGTCATTCCAACATACTTGGCCTTTCTCAAATCATCAGGATTTTTAATCCCCATAAATTTTGTAATAATATGCGGCTGTCCAAAGTAACCAAGACCCCATCCAAGGATTAAGAATAAAGTCGTCAATAATGTGTGGAGAGAATAATCAGAGAGTAATGAAAATGAGATTCCGAGGTTGATCGCGCTCGTTTGAATTTCGGAGATACCACCACTTAAATTGCCGACAGCAATAAGAGGAACCAGCATAATTACAAACAACAGAAATAGTGCCTGAAAAAGATCTGTCCAAGCAATTGTGATGAAACCACCACTAAAGGTATAGGCTACTGCAACTAACATCGCAACAGAGAGCCCGAAATAGTAGTCGATTCCGAACACCGATTCGAGAAGAAGACCCATCGCAATAAGTCCCGCAGCAAGATAGCAAGTAAGGAATACAACTGTCATTGTGGCAGTGAGGACTCGTAGGATGCCGGATTGATCATTAAATCTCTTTTCGAAAAAAGTAGAGAGAGTGTAACTATCATATTTTTCTGTAGCTTTTCGAAGTTTTATCGCAACAAATTGCCAGTTTAAAAACATTCCGATAAGTAGACCAATCGCAATCCAGGACTGAGATAATCCGCCAATATAAATAGCAGAGGGAAGTCCCATAAACAACCATGCACTCATATCACTTGCATGTGCGGAAAGAGCTGTTAACCAAAAGTTCAGAGATCGATCTCCAACAATAAAATCTGCAGAGGATTTTTGTTTTTTGTGGGAAATGATCCCAATCAGAATGAGAATTGAAAAATAAGCAAGGAATGATGCCACAATCATTGTATTCATAAAATCCAGTGTTTTTTTTTGTTTTTGTGAATAATTATTTACTTTATCTGAAGTCGAATTCTTAGTCTAGTCGAGATTGAATATTGAATTACACCTTCTGAGGTGAAAATGTCGAGTTAATTTAAAATTTTATATTGAGTTTAATGCTGTTTGACTGACATGATGTGAAGTAATTAAATTTTGAAAATGTGTTTTTTGGTTAGGCGTGTTTTCATGAACTTTGGAGGTAGTTAATGACCAAAACTTTTAGAACTTTTTTTTCATTTTTAATATGTCTTTGCACTGTGCATTTAGGTGCTGGAGAGGTAGATCTTCAGTCCGATTATACAATCGATTCTGATTGGGGAACCGGTTACAATGCTACGCTTACATTGACAAATAATTCCGCCCAAGAAGTTACGGAATGGAGCGCTGAGTTTGAGCTCCCTCCAGGACAGTTGGTTACTTCGCTTTGGAACGGAAACTATCAAATATCCGGCTCAGTGGTTACTGTAACAAATTCTCCTTGGAATGGCATAATTGCACCTGGAGCATCAGTAGCGATAGGCTTCGGAGCAACCAATACAGGTGCAGATCCTGCAGATGTTAATGTGTTGAGTGCAACAGGGGCTGTTCAAGGAACTGTAGAAGAACCTGTAGAGGAACCTGAAGAAACATCCTTTCTACTAAACTCTCGTTTTGCGATCCCTGTTTTTTGGGACGGAGGTTTTTTTGCTGTCATCACGCTTGAGAATCAGGAAGATGTTAGTGCGGACGACTGGCTGGTTGAGTTTGATCTTCCGGAAGGGAGTCAAGATATTCAGGAACTATGGGGAGCAAGTTATTCAGTTGATGGTCTTCATGTGACACTCGCGAATCCGGATTGTCATGAGGAATCAGTCATTGCACCGAATGAATCTCATAGTATAGCAATGATGATCCAAACTGCAAGTGGATCAAACGCCGATATTTTCAATTTACAGGCAGTGGCAAACGGAACGTTTGTGGAGGCGCCTGCTCTTGAAACACCATCGTTGACTGCAATGGATCCCGTAGATGGAAACTACGAACTTAGTTGGATTCCAAATCAACAGGCTGTGTACACCTTAGAAGAAGCACAACCATTGCTTTCACCGGAATACACAGTGGTCTATCATGGATCTGATCACAGTTTTTCTGTTGCAGGAAGATCTCCCGGTGCATATGAGTATCGTGTGCGTGCCGAGAACGGTAGTGATGTAACAGAATATAGTAATGTGGTCTCGGTTGTTGTTCCGCAGGAGCAAATAACCTTGGACGCACCATCTTTTTATCCTGTAGAAGTCTTCGAAGACGACTCTCACTATCGGATATCCTGGACAAACGTTGCAGATGCCTCATTATATGTTCTGGAAGAGTCCGGAGATTCGAGTTTTTCTTCTGCAAATGTAGTGTATCAAGGCTCTGATACATCCTTCGAGGTTCCATCGCAATCTCAAGGTACTTATTACTATAGAGTTTTGGCTAAAGATGGTGCAAATCTAAGCCCCTATAGTGAATATTTAACTGTAACGGTAACGGAGCAGTCTTCTACTATTCAGCATAAAGTTATCGGATATTTTCCGAATTGGGGCATGTATCGTGAGCAACCTCTTAAGCCTGAAAATTTAAATGGACAATTGATTACTCATCTAAATTACGCCTTTACTAAGGTGACTACAGATGGAACAATACAGTTGTATGATCCATGGGCAGATGTTCAATATCGTGATAATTGGAATGAAGAAAGACCTTTCTGGGGACACTTCAAGCAGTTACAGGATCTTAAAGAACAGAATCCTCATCTGAAGACTCTGATTTCTGTTGGGGGCTGGACTCTGTCGGATACATTCTCTGAACTCGCAGATTCAGAAGCTGCACGAAATCATTTCGCAGATCAATGTGTATGGTTTTGTCAGCAGTATGGTTTTGACGGGATAGATATCGACTGGGAATACCCGGGCTTTGCCGAGCATAGTGGAAGACCTGTTGATCAGGAGAATTTTACACTTCTTCTACAAACTGTGAGTCAAAGGTTAAAAGCGGAGTCACCTTCATTGTTGTTAACGATTGCTGCTCCGGCGGGTCCTTGGCATTATGAAAACATGAATGTTGATGAAATTCATCAGTATCTGGATTGGGTCAACCTGATGACCTATGATTTTCATGGTCCCTGGGGTGGAGAACAAGATGCTGTGACAAATCATCATGCTGCGCTTTATCCTCCGACAGAAGGGGATTCGCGACTATGTGTGTCCGAAGCTGTTCAGTATTATCTTGAACAGGGTGTACCGGCTGAAAAGCTAGTTGTTGGGGTTCCGTTGTATGGAAGGTCTTATGCAGGTGTAGATGGCTCAGCCGATGGGTTGGGTGGTACTTTCACTGGTGTAGGTACAGGAACAACAGCAGAGCTTGGAGTTCTGTTCTATGACGATATTGTTCGCAATTTACTAGGGCAGTATACACAACATTGGGATGCAACAGCTCAAGTTCCTTATCTTTACGATGAAGTGAATAAGGAGTTTGTTTCCTATGAGAATGAACAATCTCTCCAACACAAGTGTTCTTATATTAGAGATCACAGATTAGGAGGAATCATGTTCTGGGAGCTAGGCATGGACACTCGTCCTGAGTGGGATATGCTGCGCTTGATGAATCGTGAATTAAATGTTCAAACGGCATCTAAGTAACATTGACAACGCAGACCCTGACGGGTCTGCGTTGCTCATGTCGTAAAGTGACATCCAACATTTCGCACTTTTTCCGAAAGAATTTGCTCGCAGAGCTCTGGAGTGCTGCGTATTCCGCAGCTTTTCTATCCTGCAGCGATCATGTAGCGCTCGAATTTTAGACAATGCTTTGTAGATTCTTTGTGTAAACAATTGTAATGCAAAGTAATCCCAGCAAGATAGAAAAGCTGCGGAATACGCAGCACTCCAAAGGTAAGCGTCAAATTAACCCGTGTTACCTTTGAAGAAGCGGTCCCAGTCCCGATTAGGGACGACATAACGTAGCCCATGGTGCCAGTCCCGGTAGGGACCAACCGTGGGACTAAAGTAAAAAGAAAACCCAAGCCCCGGATGGGGCGACATATGCACCTTTTG
>Ga0233413_10000770_pt1 | contig 14818 bp, 14 predicted proteins | sample Na_anoxic_6_MG_FD_189019 | JGI IMG/M metagenome (GOLD analysis project Ga0233413, IMG submission 189019) | Seawater microbial communities from Saanich Inlet, British Columbia, Canada - Na_anoxic_6_MG | ecosystem: Environmental > Aquatic > Marine > Inlet | place: Canada: British Columbia... | reverse complement strand
ATTGACGAGAGCAAATTTGATGTCAAGTACCTGAAACATATTGCCCCACAAAGTGGCGTTGCCGTTGGCCTGGCCTTGAGAAGAGTTGGTGACAAATGATAAGAATCAATCTCCTTCCATTCAGGGATGAAAGAAGAAAGGAAAATATAAGGAAGCATATCAGCATATATTTTCTGTCAGTGACTCTACTTGTTGCAGTAATGGTGTATTTTTTCTTACACTTCAACAATAAGCTGAAAATACTGGAGGCTGATAAAGCAGAGAAAACAAAAGAAATGATAAGTTACACTGAAACTAATAAGAAGATACGGGAACTTGATAATAAGATTAAGGATATTCGTATTAAAGTAGCGGTAATTGAAGAACTTGAAAGGAATAAGGTAGGGCCGGTCCGTTTACTTGACGAAATTTCCAGGGCAGTTCCAAAGAACAAACTATGGTTGAGATCTCTTGAAGAAAAGGGAGGCATCCTGGCTTTGACAGGAGCAGCACTGGACAATGACACTGTGGCTCTTTTTATGACAAACCTGAAAAACTCACAGTATATAATTTCAGTGGATCTTCAGAGCACAAAATTAAGAAATGTGCCAGAATATAAAGTGGATGTCACTGATTTTGCTTTAACCTGTAAGTCATATTACTATAAAAAACCTCCAAAGGAAGAGGTCGAAAAAGGCAAGAATAATACCAGCTAAGGGGAGTGCGTGAGAAGCAATGTTAGAGGGTTCTTTTCAAAAAATAGTTGAAGATATACCAATGAATCGCAGGCTTTTGATTTTTGTCGGGACCCTGCTGGTATTGGGGGGACTTTTCATGTGGTTTGTATATATTCCAAATACAGGGAAGGTATCCCGGATTGAAACGGAGATTGCAGGTCTTGAACAGGGAATAAAGCGTGCATTTTCAAAGGCAAAAAATTTACAGACGTATAAAACGGAACAGATACAGCTCGATGCCCGGTTCCGTAAGGTACTTAAGTTGCTGCCCAACGAAAGAGAGATACCAAGGTTTTTGAGAAGTATCACACATCTTGAGAGAGATTCCAACATTGAATTCCTCCTTTTCATACCAAAGGAGGAGAGAACCAGAGGATTCTTTATAGAAATTCCCGTATCCATGGAAATCAAAGGTAATTATCATGATATTGCCCTTTTCTTCGATAAGGTGGGCCGAATGGATCGAATTGTAAATATATCAGACATTTCCATGAGGCCGATTAGCGAATACTCAACCAGACTGATCACAAGATGTGAAGCTGTTACGTTCAGGTTTAGAGAGAAATCTGATGAGAAATCTGAAAAAATCAAAAAAAACGAATAAGAAAACAAGAAGATATACAAATATCGCTGTGTTTTTGTCGCTGATTTATATGCTTTTTTGTTTCATGGGAGCATCTGGTGCTTTGAAAGAGATATATAAAGTACCAAAAGTGAAAAAAGTGGACTTTAAAGATAAAACCCATGATACTCTTACAGGGTCGAAGAATAATTTAGAGAAAGGCTATGTATATAATCTGGTCGGCAGGACTGATCCATTTAAGTCTTTTCTCACCAATAGCGCAGTCGTAAGTCAAAAAAAAGCGAATAAAAAACCGAAAACCTATCTTGAAACACTGGAACTTTCTCAACTGGATTTGACTGCCGTCATTATCAGCCAAAAAGGCAATTGGGCCATGGTTCGTGATCCGAAGGGGGTCGGATATATAATAAGAAAGGGCGTCCCCATTGGTATAAATGGAGGCGTTGTATATCAGATATTGGAGGGAGTAGTAATAGTACGCGAAAAGCATATAGACGTAAATGGTAGAGTAAAATATAAAAAAATATCAAAGAAGCTGCCTTTATAAAATTGAAGGCCTACTTCGGAGAAGCATTAGGTGATACGAAAAAGCGTGAACAAAAAATATCTGTTATTCTCACGAATATGTTTGGCAGTAGCAGCCTTGATCCTGATTGGCTGTACAACAAGCACTGTAACTCAACGGTCTTCCGAAAAGACGGAATTCGTCAATATCGAGGCCATAAATATCCGAAGCTCCGGGGATCGGATGACAATTGTTGATATTGTTAATACAAAATTCACTAAATATACGGTCTCAATGTTGATTGATCCGCCCAGGGTGATCCTTGATATTCGAAGTATCCCCGGGAGCAGCCTTCCACAAAGTATTTCTGTAAATGATGAGAATGTGAATGACATACGGATGGAAAAGGATAAGACCCGGAGCATGGTTACTAAAGTGGTCGTCGGCCTGAAAAGGCTGGTTGATTATAAGGTCGTTGAGACTGATAATATTATCAGTCTAACACTTATACCCAAACCCGACGTAACCGAGACAGCCGGGCAAAAACCGGATATTGCAAATAAGATATTAGGTTTTGGCTTTACTGTACTGGAACAAGGAAAATCCCGCCTTACTGTTACAACGCAAAAAAAGCCTCGTTTTGATCTAAAACGAAAAGACGTAAAGACAATTGTATTGACTATTGAAAATGTGACAATTACTCCGCTGCTTCAGAGTCAGATTGACACATCTAAATTCGGAGGAGCAGTGGACGGGGTAGAATCATCCTTTTCTTCTGCCGACAACCGGTGTTCCCTCTTTATATCATTGAAAGAAATAGCGCCTTTTCATGTGAATCATACAGATAGTGATATTCACATAGATTTTGCCCCAAGACCCATCAAGGCCCAGAAAAAGAAAGTCCCTCCGTTAAAACCTGTGAAGGGCCGGAAACCTTCTCTGAAAGTTAATGTCGCAGATAAAACGACCGTAACTAATGAAAATGCATGGATATCCTCTCTTGAAGATAAGAAATATAAAGGCACTCCAATGACTATGGATTTTGTAAATGCAGATGTTACGAATATCCTGAGGTTGATCGGAGAGATAAGCAATCTAAATATTGTCTGGGGTCCGGAGGTCAAAGGGAAAATTTCAATGCGATTGAAGAATGTCCCCTGGGACCATGCCCTTGATTTGGTGATGGACAATAATGATTTGGTTATGAGGCCAAAAGGTAATGTCATTTGGGTTACGACGAGAGAAAGATTTGCAAAAATTGAGGAGGAGATCGGGGCTCAAAGAAAAAGGAAACTCGAAGAGCAGAAGGAGGTTAAGGACTTAGAGCCAATGATTACGGAATATTTCCCGCTCGACTTTGCAAGTGCCGAAGACTGTAAAAACCATATTGTCTTGAGCGAACGGGGCAATGTAAGCGTGGACACACGCACAAACACAATTATCATGAAAGATATTGCCTCCAATATTGAAGAATCAAGAAAGATAATTGCCCGATTTGATGCTCCTGTAAAACAGATCATGATTGAGGCCAGGATCGTTGATGCGGAAACTTCATTTAGTCGTGATTTAGGTGTTCAGTGGGCTTCTCTCGAAACTGATCCGGAAACGGGGAAACCTCTGCGGCCGGGTTTTGAGGCACAAAGACGTAATACTCGTTCAGCGCCCTGGGAAGGAAAACCCCTGTGGAAACCATATAAAGTGGAAGACCCGGAAGCTGCTGACAACTTTCCCCCAATAGGTGGTGCAGAAAGGTATGGAGGCAGTTTCAGTTCAAATGCTCCGGAAGACTGGAATGCCAATATTGGTTTTAATCTTGTCAAGCTGACTGGAGGTGCATTAGGGGCGTTTGGTCTTGATGCTTCCCTGGCTCTTGCGGAGAGCGAAGGGAAGGTGAAAATTATTTCTGCACCAAAGGTAATAGCGAGTAACGGCGAGAAGGCCGTTATCAGCAGGGGTGACATTGTCTACAAGGAAATCGTAACTACAGAAACGGTGGATGTTAAAGAGTTGCCTGCAACTTTATCGTTAACCGTAACTCCTACCGTCAGTTTCAATGATTATGTCACAATGAAGATCGATGTAACAGATGATAAAGTATATACGGATTTGAGTGGAAAAACGGAAAAAGGCATTGAGACGACTTTGATGATCAAGAGCGGAGAAACAGTTGTTATCGGCGGCATATTTAAAGAGGATAGATCCGAGGGCGAAACAGGATTTCCATGGTTAAGAGACATCCCGATTTTAGGATGGTTATTTAAGGCCCGGAAAAAGAACGTTGAAAAAAGCGAGTTGTTGATATTCATTACGCCCACAGTTATCAAAACACATAGATAGAGACCCTTGCAAAATGCCCCTTTTGGCCAATCTCGGCGTCAGACTCAAATTTCAATCCTCGAAATATTCCATATATTCCTGTGGTTGAAATTTTCGCCTTCCTTGATCTTGTCCAAAATCGAACATTTTTCAAAGGTCTCAAAGAGTGCCGGAATTAATATGTTGAAATCAAAAGCAATCTTCTTTTTTATTTGTCTTTTGGCAATCTGTATGGGTTGTGCGGGGAATAAAGACCTGGTGATAAAGAAAAAGGCCAGAGCAAAGGCAGACCTGGGGCTTATATATATTCAGCATGGTAATCTAAGGGCAGGGTTGAAAAAACTCATTGAGGCAGAAAAATTGGACCCTGAAAATGCCGACATACAGCATGAGCTTGCACTGGCAAATAAAGACCTTGGTATACATGGAAAGGCCCTCGTCCACTTCAAAAAGGCATTAGTGCTGAGGAAGGAGTTTCCAGATGCCCAAAACAACATGGGCACCCTTTATCTTTTGACTCGGGAATGGGATTTGGCTATAGAGTGTTTTAAAAAGGCGATTGGAAATGTGACATACGGCACACCGCATTTTGCTTATAATAATCTGGGACTTGCTTACTATAATAAAGGAGCATATCAAAAGTCGATAAACAGCTATCAAAAGGCATTAGAAATATCACCATCGTACAGTATCTGTTATTGTAATTTAGGCCTTGTCTATGAAACCATAAATAGATGGGAAAAGGCCATTTATGCCTATAAAAAGGCAATATCTTATTATCCGGAGTACCCGGCCGCCCATCTAAGTTTGGGAAAATGCCTTTTGAGGATCGGTAAAAAGAACGAAGCAGCAAAAGAACTAAGGCGAACTATTGAGCTTGACCCTGAAGGGCCTTTTGGAAATGAAGCCAGGAGTCTGTCCGGAGGTTAAGAGCAAAATGATATATTAACCTGGCAATTAGATAGTCTAACTCCGTCATGCCGGACTTGATCCGGCATCCAGTACCCACCTGGATTCCGGCTTTCGCCGGAATGACAATATTGAGGTATTTAATTGCCGGAGTAATATTAAAGAGGTTTTTAACAAAAACATCAATCTTAAGTAAAGGTGCTGACTGCGATATGAAAACCGGATATCTCCGAAATGGGGTTACTTCTCTTTGTTTAATCCTGATTTTACCATTCCTTATCTCTTGTGGAGGGGGAGTAGAAGAAGGGCTCGGCGGATCGATTACACTCACTGCCGATCCCACAAGCATCCCGGCAGATGGGCTTAGTTCATTGACAATAACTGCAACAGTGCTTGATAGTTCCGGCAGTCCGGTCAATGACGGGACCACTGTAACATTTACCACAGACCTTGGCGGGTTTTCGAGAAGTTTTTCGAAAAGTTCGAGCATCTCTGTGTCAACATCAGGTGGTACTGGTGTTGTAATAGTATCTTTGATTGCAGGTACCACACCAGGCATCGCCACTGTAACGGCTGACGCTAACAGTATTACTCAGACAATCAAGGTGCCTTTTGATATTGTTTCGAGCGGCGAGACCGCTTCGATAACGCTCAATCCCGACCCGACCTGTATTCCGCCCGATGGGTTCAGTTCCTCGACAATAACAGCAACGTTACATAATAGCTCCGGTAGCCCGGTCTCCTTTGGAACCTATGTATCATTTACAACAACATTCGGCAGTTTTCCTGGAGGCACAAGCGATTCCGGTTGGACGTCTAACGATTCCGGCATAGTCACGGTATCTTTGATTGCAGGTACCACACCGGGCACAGCCACTGTGAGGGCTATGTCCAATAATGTTACTCAGGCAGTTAGTGTTACTTTCAGTGATAATTGCGAATGAACAAAAGGTTAGTCTCGATTGCAGATTTCAGGGTTTGGTCAAAAATTTCTCAATATCCGCCAAATAATCTATATAATAATCAGTTTTTAGATCCCTGTTTCTGTAAGAGATAAAATGGACGTCTGCTGCCCTGGCAGTTTCATAATCAATAGAGGAATCGCCAATATAGAAGGCTTCATCCGGGCGGATATCGAAAAAGTTAAGTATTTTAAATAGAGGTTCTGGGTGTGGTTTGGGGTTTTTTACATCAAGTGAAGAGACTACAATATCAAAGTATTCTTTGATGCCGTTCCGTTCAAGAACATTATCTATGGTATTGCTCCTGTTTGTGGCTATGGCCAGGCCAAATCCGGGCTTCAGGTCCTCAAGCAGTTTTTTTAACCCCGGCTCAATAACCATATCTTTTATGAAAGGGGCATAATCCACCTTTACTCTGTACTCCTGGGCCTGGTCAGTGTAACGGGTCCCGCGGAAGATGCGTTTAACGGATTCATAGGCCGTATGCATATGGACAAATGCCGCATCCTTTTTATTCATTGGGGGGAGACTGAAATGCGATAGGATATGGTTGTAGAAATTAGTATTGGCCTGACGGGAATCAAACATGACACCGTCACAATCAAAAATTACTGCTGATATGTTATTGACAAGGTTCATTTATTACTCCGGCAATTAAATACCTCAATATTGTCATTCCGGCGAAAGCCGGAATCCAGGAGGGTACTGGATGCCGGATCAAGTCCGGCATGACGGAGTTAGACTATCTAATTGCCAGGTTAATATATAAGTAGTTCATATGTAGATAAAAAACTAAATGATTACAAGAATCTAACTAAGCACTCAAACAATTGTTTGTCAATTACAAACATAACCTGAGGTAAAAATAAATATAAGGGACATGAATGGAAATAACAAGTGATTATCTCGTCATTGGCACCGGCATTGCCGGCTTAAGTTTTGCTCTCGAAGCAGCGAAATCAAGTACTGTGGCTATTGTGACAAAGAAGGCCAAAATGGAAGGATCAACCAACTATGCCCAGGGGGGCATTGCCTCTGTATTTGATCCGGAAGACAGCTTTGATTTTCACATAAAAGATACTCTTGAATCAGGAGATGGTCTAAGCAATGAGCATATAGTAAAATTGGTGGTACGTGAAGGGCCGGCAATGATTGAAGAGCTCATAGCAATGGGTGTGAATTTTTCCCGCCAGGCTGAAGATGAAAAAAACCTTGACCTGGGAAAAGAGGCCGGCCATTCCAACCGTCGTATCGTTCACACAAAAGACCTGACAGGAAGGGAAGTGGAACGTATCCTGCTTAAGCGTGCTGAAGAGAATAAGAACATAAAGATATATGAGGATCATATGGCCATTGATCTCATAACCAAATCCAAAATGATAAAGCGGGGCATTATAACGAGTGAGACAAGAGAGACCTGCTGGGGAGCATATGTTCTTGATGTGAAACAATCCGGAGTTCTTACCTTTTTAGCCAGGACTACAATATTGGCAACCGGTGGAGCCGGGAAGGTATATCTTTATACAAGTAACCCTGATATCGCTACGGGGGACGGGGTAACGATCGGTTACCGGGCCGGTGTAAAAACCGCCAATATGGAATTTATGCAGTTCCACCCCACCTGCCTCTATCATCCATCAGCCAAGAGTTTCCTGATCTCCGAGGCAGTAAGGGGAGAAGGCGCAATTCTAATTGACAAAAGAGGGGGGCGTTTTATGGAGAAATATCACCCTCAAAAAGAACTTGCATTAAGAGATATTGTTGCGAGATCAATTGATATGGAATTAAAGAAAACCGGGGATGAGTGTGTCTATCTCGACATCAGCCACAAGCCGGCCCAATTTATTCAAGATAGATTTCCTCATATATATGAGACATGTCTTGGATTCCGGATCGATATCACAAAAGAGCCTATACCGGTGGTTCCTGCTGCTCATTATATGTGCGGCGGTCTTTTGACAGATGATCATGGTCTCACAAATATAGACAATCTATATGCGATTGGTGAGGTGGCCTGTACAGGGCTTCATGGTGCTAACCGTCTGGCAAGCAACTCGCTCCTTGAAGCCCTTGTGTTTGCGAGACGAGCTGTCTTGAAGTCATTGAAGGATTTAGAGGAAAAAAGACGCCGGCCTTTCCCAAAGGCTCCCCAATGGGATCCCGGGAATGCCGCAGACAGCGAGGATCTTGTTGTTGTTTCACACAATTGGGATGAAATCAGAAGATTTATGTGGAATTATGTGGGCATTGTAAGGACAAATAAACGCCTGGAGAGGGCAAAGAGAAGGATAGAGACGATTCAGGAGGAGATCAAGGAATACTACTGGGATTTTGTTGTAACGCTGGAGCTGCTTGAACTTCGGAACATCGCCCTGGCCTCTGAGCTAATTATCACCTGTGCGTCCCGCAGAAAAGAAAGCAGGGGACTTCACTACAATTTGGATTACCTGTCCCGGGATGACAGACACGGGAGAAGAGATACTGTGATATGGACCTGAATCAGTACTTGGAGTACTTTAACCGGTATGAAATCTCGGGAGAAGTATCATCCCGATGTTCAGGAAGGGAAAGGTCTAACCAGGTCTTTACAAGACAATAAACCAGCCCGCAACCGATAACTGTCAATGCAATATATAAAAGCCCAAAGAAAATAAAGTACTCAATATTCCATTGCCATTCAAAAGAAAAAGGTGTCATTTAATCTCTCCTCATGGATAGGGGTCATCTACTCGGTAACAGGGTTCAGTTCCCGTTCTTTCGGAAAAACATACAGATATCTGTAAGCAGTAGAAAACACCAGAACCCCGTAACCAATGACCGCCATAGCGATGCCCCATTCCTGCCATGTGGGCAGGTAGCTCCAGAATTTATCAAAAGGCATTACAGGCACGGCGAGTGTGACAACAATAAATACAAAACGATTCAAGACTATGCCTGTGCAGGTCATCAGGGATGCTGTAATCAGCCAGCCACCATGCTTTCTGCCCTTTGGAATCAAAAGAATAATAGCAGGAATAATTCCAAAAATAAAGATCTCTGCAACTACTAACCAGACGCCGTATGGCCCCTGTTTGTAAAAGTCCATAAAGGTTAGTCCAGCTCTTGGGACCACTCCGTAAATCCAGATCAATGTATCAGCAATCTTCAAAACCATGTAGACAGCGAGGAGCCAGCCGGATATTTTTGCCAGGAGCTGGATTGCATTATCGGGGACAAGTTTTTTTCGAGTGATTTTTTCTGTCAGTTTAGTACACAATATTGTGAAGCATGGGCCTGCTGCGATAGCTGACACTATGAAAAGGAAAAAAGTCCACGGCCAGATATAAAAGCCTTCCCTCGCCGCGAATGGTCGGGCATACATAACTCCGAACATCCCACCCAGGGACCCTTGATGAAAAAACGAGAGAAAAACCCCTGTTGCAGCAAAGAGGGCCATGATATGGTGAAGGTTATTCCCGAAAAAGTGAAACTCCCGGACTTCATCTAACTTTCTGTTTTTGAAGATAATGGGCACGAGCTCGATGGACAAGACTATCAAGTAAACCGTGATGCAGAAAGACACCTCAACCAACATGGAGTGAATATTGGCATGCCAGAAGATGAACCATCCCCTGATGGGCTGGCCAATATCGATACCCAGCATTGCCATGGCACCTGAATAGCATATGAACCCTATGATTACGGCGGCATTGATAATGTTCTTTAACTCCTTTTTCCCTACAATATAGGTAAGGAATCCGGTGAAAAATGCCCCTGCGCCGAGAGCGATTATTGCAAGATCGAATACAATCCACAGTGCAAATGCAAAAACGTTGCTCATATTGGTCTGATTCAGACCCTTAAAAAGGCAGAGAAAGGCAGATATCCCGCCCCACAACAAAAGAGCTAACCATGGTAGTGTCCAAAGGAAAAATGCCTTTGTAGAGCATCTCTTGACGCCTTCCGGTAGCAACACCGAATCCATCTATTCATCCTCCTGTGGGTGTAACTGTTTAGATTTTTTCAAAACTCATCACGCCCCGGTTTGGTGGACCACTCTTCTTCCATCCATGTCTTGTTTAGTACAGGTTTATATTCTCCAGGCATAAAATTATCAGCTAATTTTCTCACCCAATCTCTGCTGGATATATAATATACCTTGGGCTCAGTACCAAGTCGTTCCAGAAGTCTGAAGGCAAAAGGGTGTTTTGTCAGTTTAGAGACTTCATGCTCAGGATTATTGAGGTCGCCAAAGGTGATAGCCCGGGTTGGACAGGCCTCGGAACATGCAGGGATATATTCGTGTTCTTCGATTTCTCTTCGATCTTCTGCATATGCCTGTTCTTTTGCCCTCATTAACCGGTGATGGCAAAAAGTGCATTTTTCAACCACACCTCTCATGCGGGGAGATACCTCCGGGGATAAGTAGCGTTCAAGCCCTTTTCCCTTTGGGAAATAGGCATCCCACCAGTTGAAATACCTCGCGTCGTATGGGCAGGCTGCCTGACAGTATCTGCACCCTATACATCGTGTGTATATCTGACTTACAATTCCAGTATTAAAATCCAGTTTCGTGGCAGTTGCAACACACACAGAAACGCATGGCGGATTATTATCACAATGCATGCAGGGTCTGGGAAAATAGCTGACCTCAGTGTGTGGAAACTCTTTTCCGTTAGTGATCTGGTATATCTGAAGCCAGGTGATACTGCGTTCCTTGTCCGATTCGTCATCTCTGACAGATACGTTGTTTTCTGCTGCACAGGCAACCATACAGGTTCCACATCCGATGCACTTATCCAGATTGATTACCATGCCGTATTTGTGTTTCCCGTCGTCGCGACCTTTTTTCATTACCTACCTCACCTAAACCTTGATCAATTTAATAGGTGTATCCCACCAGACCGGATAACCGCTTAAGGGGTCCTTTCCGGCCTGAATGATGTCATTAGGGTTGACGCCTTTTCCCCGAATAAATTCGTCATAAGCAGTATGCCCCAAACCCAATGGCAGATATACAATACCGGGCATAGCACCTTCATAGAGATTTACAAGGACTTTTAGTTTTCCTGCAGGCGATTTGATAATAACCTGACCGCCCTGCCTTAATTTATATTTAGCCGCGGTCTTGGGATGGATTACAGCAAAGGATTGGTTTTTTCTGAGTTGATTATCAAAGAGGGTTTTATACAAGAAAGGCGGATTCGGCACCCAGCCGCTGGCCAGGTTGATCATTTCGTATGGGAGCATTAAAAGAGGGTATGCCGAGCGGTCCACATCGGATTTCATCTTTTCGTAATGTGGCATGAATACCGTATCTCCCTTTACGGTTATATCCATATTGCTTAAGGCCGTTTTTTCAGATGTTTTCTCCGAATAAACATCAACGGCCAGCTCAATTTTTGTGCTGAAGAATTCAAACTTGCCGGTAGGTGTCTTGAACAACTCTTCCCAGTTCCCATAATTATGTGCCGGTCGGTACCACAGGCCGTTGGCCTTTAATTTTTTCCACATTTCTTTAAAAGATTTGTAGTTAGGAGTCCGGCCGCCTCCTGTTTTCTGCTGTTTCCAGGCAGGATCGGAGCTATTGTAACTGATAAGACCTCCCTCAGAATCAAAAAGCCCTTTGGATCTTGACTTGAGGACTTCCTCATAGTTTTTCCAGGGAAAGGCTGACCCGGTAAACTGACCTGTCTTTTTTGCAACCTGTATGATGACATCTCCGGTATTCCTTGTATCATAAACAGGCTCTACAACCGGCCTGGATAGTCCATATAAAGGGTACTGAAGGCCGGTGGGCCAAACGATGTCATTCATAGTTTCAAGACATGTGTGGTCCGGGAGGATAAGGTCAGCCCAATAAGAAGTTTCATCCTGAAATGGAGAAAAACTCACAATAAAAGGGATTTTCATTAAGGCTTGCTTAAATTTGTTATTATCAGGCAGTGTGTAGACTGGATTTGAAGAAAACACAAGGAGAGTATTTACAGGTGATTCGGGGCTTTCAATAATAGCATCTGTCAGGTTGTTGATTAAACTATGGCTGAAAGGGTACCTGATGCTCTGGGCCTGATCGATCCGCGGTGTTTTAAGACCCGCCCAGGCTATGGCATCGGCATTAATTTCCGGGAGCGGACTTAGAGGGAGTGGATCAGGGACTATGACCCCTCCCGGCCTGTTGATATTTCCAACCAGAGCATTCAGGCTGTGAATGGCCATGAATTCATACAGGTTGCCATTTAAAGCGCCGTTTCCTTTCCCGCAAATTGCAATGGGTGCTTTTGCAGCGGCAAAATCTTTTCCGAGAGAAACGATGTCTTTCGGATTAAGTCCTGTAATTTGGGCTACTTGATCAGGAGAGTAACTGTTCCGGATCATGGTCTTAAAACCCTTATGATCCTTTCCATCTGCTGAACTCCAGTCGTTGAAACCAAAGGAATGCTCGTTTACAAATTCAGTATTATATAATTGTTCATTAATAATCACATGGCAAAGACCTAATGCTAAAGCAGCGTCAGTCCCGGGCCTTGCGGCAACCCATTGGTCTGCCTTGGATGCCGTATTAGATGCCCTTGATTCAATCTGAACGATCTTTACTTTTTCCCCGGCCTGATTTTCATGCCATAGACCCCAGGCATTGGCTATCCTGCCGGGTGCTCCCCACCCTTCCAGGAGACCGCAGCCGAAGCTTAAGATATAATCCGCGTTTTCAAGGTCAAAGGCCATGGGCCCCTCTGTTCCCTGCATGAGGCCAGTTGCAATCTCATAGGTATCTTCAGCAGAAGGGATTCTCACATAATTGGGGCTTCCAGCAGCCATTGTCAATCGTTCAATCATGGTGGCCATTGTTGATCTCGCCGGATTTCCGTCGATTGCTGCAAGGGTCTCAGGTATACCCTGTTTATGCAATGTGGAGATTCGGGCAGACAGTATATCAATAGCCTCATCCCAGGTAATGTCTGTGAACTTTCCCGCACCTCTCTGGCCTACTCGTTTCATTGGGCTTTTAAACCGAATGGTTTCATCGTAAAGGAGCTGCAGGCCGCCCATCCCTAAAGGGCAAATGCCGCCAGGATTTACAGGGTAATCGGTGCGACCTTCAATCTTTACCGCCCGTGTATCTACCTTTCTGACATCAATTCCGCAGCCGCCAGGACAAAGACTGCATACTGATTTGACACTGGTAAACTCTCCTTCAGGCGGGACAGGCACCCAGGGCCAGTTCTGAGTCCATATAGCTATGTCGTCCGTGAGTTTCAGGGGAAGTGGGGTCAGGGCGGTCCCGGCCGCTCCGCCAGCGAGCAATGCAATAAAATGTCTTCTATTTATTTCCATCGTTATTTCCCTTATTTATGACACACAAAACAGGCGTTATTTTCATCGTGCCCCATCTTGGTATGACATTCAGCACAGTCATCCATCTTCATACGGTCCCAGGTATTTTCTTTGTGACCTGCGATATTCTTTCCCCATATATTAATACTGTAACCTGTCAAAATATTTTTTTGATATACCGGCAGCTTTTCATTGCTGGCATGGTCTCCGTGACAGGTCTTGCATGCCACCTCCCCCATTTTTACATGGGCAATGTGGGAGAAGTATACACAGTCTGGTTGTTTGGAATAGGAAAGCCAGGGGATTTCTTTGTCATGGGCAACATATTCCATCATAAATTCTTTCTCTTCGGGGGTATCTCCAAGGGGGGATTCAGGGTCGTCATGACATTCCGTACATTTTTCAAGTTTTGGTATGCCGGCAAAGGAGCCATCATCACGAAACCCATGGCAAAACATACACCTTTCAAGTTCTGTTTCTCCATCAATGCCATCCACTTGTTCAGAGTCAAGATGAAGGGCATGATTGAAATTTGTGGGCTGCGGCTCATTTGAATATAAAACAAAAGGGAAAATGATCCATCCCAATATTAGGGAACCAGTAATACCTGCAAGAAAAAAGACCCACACGCCAAAGGAAAAAGGAGGTAAAAAAGTGGAATCTTTCTCAAAGGATATGAAACGATTAAGAAGGGATATCAAACCGCCTTTTGAGGGTTTGCCGGGGGACTTAATTTGGTTTTTCATATGGTTAAGCCTCTTATTTGCTTGCTTGAAGCTGGGGTTAGCAAAGGCCGAACAATTTTTCCATGCCTATATGCTAATCTCATTTTTGTCAAGTGAAAAACTTAAAACCTTCTTACTTTCTTGCGACGTCTTTTTGCTGCTTTGGCCTGTTTTTTCTTTTTAGCAACGCTTGGTTTGTCATAATAACGCCTTTCCTTAATCTCGGAAAAGAACCCTTCTTTGGTTAATTTTCTTTTGAGATCTTTAATTGCTCTTTCTATCTGATTGTTACGGACAATAACTTTCATATTTTCTACCTCATATCTTAAAAAAAAGCACCCCGATTGTAATGATGAGATGCTTTTTTCAGTTCTTCAAAAACAGGGATATTTTCTAAAAAATTATCATATTATCCTGTTACAGTGATTATTCAATTTCACATTTTTAATTTTTCGAAGTTTTGAAAGCATTCAAATGATTTAAGGGATATGTCGGCCTGTGGGAATAAAAGGCCTTTCAATAAACAATCGACTCGGATTAATTCCCGTCAGACTTAATCACCCCCTTTTCCTTGAACTTATTCGATCCCTGAGCGGGATACCATATCGTGAAAAAATGCGAACCTGATATAAAACCATGATTATTTTTGTATTTTTGTAATTATATCCTCTCTATAAATCCTGTCAATCCTTTTTTCATTATTTTTTCAGCCATAATTTAGCAACGGCCTCAATATGATAAGTCTGTGGAAACATGTCGACAGGTTGAATCTCAATTAAATCATAATA
>Ga0233413_10000767_pt1 | contig 14834 bp, 15 predicted proteins | sample Na_anoxic_6_MG_FD_189019 | JGI IMG/M metagenome (GOLD analysis project Ga0233413, IMG submission 189019) | Seawater microbial communities from Saanich Inlet, British Columbia, Canada - Na_anoxic_6_MG | ecosystem: Environmental > Aquatic > Marine > Inlet | place: Canada: British Columbia... | reverse complement strand
TTTAAAGGAGCGGTTGATAAAGTAGAACCTATCAGCATTGGAGGAAAAAAAGTTAAAATTCCTGTTGCTTACCGTGCTAAAGATCCTGGTGGCATTCGGCTGGCTAGATACCTAGCAAACATTCCCTTTATCGGTGCTCCTATTAAAAAATCTATGCAGCGGCTTAGAAAACTACTTGAAAACTCTCATAAAGACTTGGTAGGTGATCATGGGAATAAAACGCCTGACGAGTTAATGTCTGATGCAAAAGAAGCCATTTTCAATGATGTTAACGCAGAGCACAAAAAAAGAAAAAGCAAAACTAATTCTTTGTATAATAAGTTTATAGAAAAAACTGAAGGCATTAAGGTTGACCCTGAATCTTACAAAGCGCCTAAAAGTATTGCAGAAAAAAGAAAACATACCATTAATCTTTTTGGATCGATTCCGGAAGATATAGCACAAGGCATGAAAGACTTAGAATTGGTTGAATCTCCAAACATTAAAACAATTAAAGACCTTCACGAATTAAGGAAGACTGCTGAGCGAGGGCGCCGAAAGAATGCTGAAAAGACAGAAACTGCAGAAATATCCAAGATGTATGGTGAGGTTAGGGACAACGCAGATAGTGCAATTGAATCGGCAGTTAAGAATAGCGGAGATGAGAGCTTAATACATCTACATGACGAAGCTAAGGAAGCCAGGCGATCGCAAGGTGAGTTAGAGATTGATGACTACACGGCAAAGAAAAAGAAGGCGACGCCATTCTTTCAAGCTAAGAATCTTGGCGATTCCCCTGAGGCTATGAACAGCATAAAGAAATATGCTAAAAACCCTGATCATCTTGAGCGCATATCTGATTACTTGTCTGACGACACAAAAAATAAAATTGCCAAATCAGCTTTATCTAACGACAGCATGACAAAGACGCTTACAAACTACACTAAAAACAAGCGGCTTTTTAAACACTTGTTCAAAGGTGACAAATTAAATCTGGCTAACGATATAGAAAACGTTGGTAAAGGATTCAAAGAAGACCCATTTTTTGATGTGAAAACTGGGTATACAGGCGAGAATCAAGCAGAGATGATGAAAGCATTAGGAGCTCTTGGAACTGGCGTAGCGACAGGGCATTTGCCATTGGTAGCCTCTCTTCTTGGCCTTACAAAAATTCCTGGTGCAGTGCTACAAAGCAAGCTTTATGAGAAGATGTATACAAAAAGGCCTGAGGGAGTCGGACCAATTGGTAGAGCCGTCAAAGGTTCTTTAATGGTCAAGCAAAAAGACGGTAAACAAGAGAGAGCTCAAAAAATTGCAGAACTTAAAGCGGAGATTTTAGATTTAAGAAATCAAATGCAAGAAACAGACAGACGAATCGAAACCTACAAAAAACAAAGGGGCTTGTAAAATGGCTGAGTTAGATAAAAACTACATCAATGCGTCTGATTTGCAGTCAGCATTTAGGGACAAAGACACCTCTTTACCTTTGTCTGGCGGCACGATTAAGTTCTATCAAGATCAAAATCGAATCCAGCCAAAAAGGGTTTATACCCTGTCTGGTGCACCACCTAATTACACGTATACAAGCCTCGGAACAACAGTTACGTTAAATGCAGCTGGATATGTTGACCTGCCTATTTTCTATTACATACTAGATCAAGACGGAGAAGAGCAGCTCTATTATATTGAGGTTTATAATGCTGCTGGTGTTTTACAATTTACGCGCAAAGCTTGGCCAAACTCTTCGATATTTTCATCTGACAGCCCAGATGACGGTTCATCTTCAATAGACGCTCTGAGCATAATCCCTAATGGCCAGTTCTTTTTTAACTTCCCACCAGTTAAAGACATCTATACAGGATACGGAGAAAACCAGCTTAGGTTAGATAGTACACTTGTTGCTCTGGGCGGATATTATATTCATCTTCCAGTCGCACCTTCAGGGCCTGATGACTTCTATAAAGCGCATGTATATTTTAAAGAAAATCTGCAGCCGTCAACTCAGCCGTTGCCATCTGCTAATCCACAGACAATTTTAAACTATGTGATGACTGATTCGCCAGGAGGTCTAATTAATGATCTAAGAGTACGAATCGATAACGTAAATACGTTTCACACGGCTTTATTAGGCCGGACGTTTAACTTTAATTTTGAAGTGAAATCAAATTTAACGCCCATTGAAGCCACTGCTCACCTGGTAAAAAACTTTGGGGCTGGTTCTAATTCTCCATCTCCTGAGACCGATACGATTATCAGCAGCACAATTTCTATAACAAATGAGTGGCAAGCGTTTAGTGTAAATTTTGATTTTGGAGATAACTCAGGACTTGTGGTTGGAAACGCAGGTAATTCCTATCTTGAGCTCTGCTTAAGATTTCAGACCACTGGGTTTCTTGACGTGGAAATGGTCAACTTTTGGCTTGAGGAAGGACCAGAACGAAATATTCCAACTGAATACCCAGAAGAAACAAACCTTCAAACAACTTATACAACCCTTAGCGCGTCACAAGACCCGCTTAAAAAAGATGGATACGATCTTTATTTACCCATGATGATGAACAAACTTGGCATTACTTACGATCGATCTGTTATTGGGAACATATACCCTACAACTCGAAGCACTCCCGCCATTTGGGAAGTTGAATGCAAAGGAGGCATAAGTTCAATTGTTGATAGACACCTTCAAGGCAGCGGCTTGTATACGTCTAACGACCTCGTGCCATGGTCTAGACTTTATGAAGCCATTAATAGCCCTGACAACCCGACTTACCCTATCCCACCATGGGGCACATCTCAGGTTACATGGTTTTCTACAGTCTATGTTGCTGGACTTGTAAAATGTTTTTCTAATCAATTTTCTCCGCTTACAACGCTGACCGGCCAAAACGGAGCGGGAATGATTTTTATATTTACTGAGCCTACACCTGGAGAAGAGTTAAACATACTGACTACTGGCGCGGCAGATATCCCGCAAGGCGGCACAATTACAATTAACTTTTCAAACCAACCGAAAGGCCCGATAACCGTACTATTCAATATAGACAATAACTATTTGGTGCCAACCCCAGTTCCAGACGACACAGTTCTAATAGTTAACATTTTGTCTACAGATTTACAAGCTGATGTCTCGGAAAAGCTAGCTTGGACTTTAAATGGATATGCTTTTGAGATTCCTGATTTGCGTGGACAGTTCTTGCGCGGTTATGATGAGGTTGGTTTTGTTGATCCTCAGACTAACATACGTGTTCCGCCATACCCACTGACAACTGGGTTAAGCAACAATGTTCCAGGAAGCAAGCAAGGCTATCAAGTTGGTCCGCATACCCACACTATTAACGGGATTGGGCCAATTAATGCGGATGGTTCAAGCGGCGGTAGGCTTGGGCAGTCTGGCACAAAAGTCACAAATGAAAATGTCGGTGTTGAAAGTCGACCAATTAACGTAGCAATACGCTACTTTATGCATATTTAAAAAGGAGAGATGAAATGGCAGCTATTGTAGATTCGTTAATGGTTGGACAAGATGGCCGGGGAAATGTCGATTATTCGATTAGATCGCCACAAGCAAAAGATCAAGGTTGGGAAATGTTTATTGCTGCTAACCAGCAAGTTGACATTCCAGTTCCAGAGTGGGCTAGGCGCGTTTTGTTTAGCATGGGCGGTGGTCTTCCTGTTTATGTCGATATTCAAAAATTTGATGTGCCTGAAGTATTAGGTGTTCCAAACCTTACGGTTCTCTCGCCAAGTAGAAGAGAAATAAATCCATCTGTGCGCGCATTAGATCAGCGGGACAAGTGGGTATCTCTAGTGTGTCGTTTTGATGTTGATGTCTGTGTTACGTTCTTTTCTGCTCCAGGGGACACCATTAGATTACAGGAATAAAATAAATGGAATATAAAAACATGAAGGTCTTTTTACAAAGCCCTTTTACCATTCCATCTGAAACTAGAGTATTGAACCCTGCTTCATATCTCCTGCAAGAGAACTTTTCGCTCATCTTGCAAGAAGACTTGTCTCGGATTAGAATAGATTAGATACAAAACAACAGGATTAATATCATGCCAGATTTACCGATTAGTCAACTGCCAGCAGGAAATACCGTCGAGCTCGATTTTCTCTTTGTCCAGGTCGACGATAATTTCGCACAAACTCAAAAAATAACTTTTGAGTCAATGGTGCGTCATTCAAGGCTGTACAACCCTACTTTAAATTTTTTAGTAACTAGCGGATTCCAAGTTGTTGACGGGGTTGGAGATTTTGGAAGACAACAGAAATGCTGGATAGCTAACGGTCCTTTGAACTTAAACATTAATAAATCTGGCCCAAACCCAAGCGGGAATTACACTAAAGGCTGGATGTTCATGTGTACCACTGAGGCAGGACAGCAAGCAAATTTAAGTTGGGACCCTATCTATACTGTCGATGGCGTACCTGGCGGTGCCGATGATCTAATCATTACAGAAAAACAGACTCTTATGTTTGTTTATACAGATACAAACGCATGGACATCTTACGAGCTACATCCTAGAAAATCATTTCAAGACTTATACGACAATTCGCCTACCGCAGAAATTAATGCTGTGACTGGTAAAGGTTTTAAACTCATAAGCGACGCAACAGATCCAGAAGCTGCCATCGTAAACCCATTAATGACGGCTACTGAGTTTGAAAATGATGTTACGCAAGACAAAGGCGCTTCTGCATATCTTACAGATGAAGACCGAGTTGCTGTCAAGATAGACGCAACTACAGATAAACGCGTTGCATGGCTATCTGAGACATGGTCTCAAACTAAAAGCGTGGGACAACAATTACAAGCATCTGATAATTATACGGTGTTCGTTGCCACTGCTTTTGATAGCGACTTTACCTTGCCACCGTATGATCCGCTTCTTTTCCCTGTTGGCTGGATGGCTATGTTTACATCCGAGACCCAAAACAATTCAGATGCTCAACTGTTTTATGCCTCACCATGGTCAGTTAACGGACAAGGCACTCAAACAATTGAGCTATCATCTGAAGACTCTGGAGAGATGGCATTTCTTCAATACCTTGGCGATGGCGAATTCTTATACAGTAAACTGCACGCACACAGGACCTACCAAAGCTTATATAACAGGTCACCCACTGCCGAAACTTTCATGTCAACTGGCAAACCCTTTAGGCTAACTTCAAATCCATCACAGGCAGAGGCTGCGCTTGTAAATCCAGTTATGACTGATAACGATTTTCAAAACACAGCGTCATCTCTTACAGGTATGACTGCATATGCGTCTGATCTTGACCATATTAGGGTTAAGACTTCTGTAGGATATGAAACACTCGCATATTACACTGACATTTTGCCTAGCATTCTATCAGGCGGTAAAGTAATAGCTCCAGAAGATAACGGGACTATACTTATTTCAAATCAAGCGAACGCTCAATTTGATTTTCCAGCTTATGATCCGCTTTTGTTTCCTGTTGGCTTTAAGTTTTTTATTAGTGCTGGTGATTCAGGGTTTAGCGCATTGCTATCTCATGGCGACCCATGGTCTATAAATGGTGATGTTCCTACTCCTGCGATTAATCAATTGGTTGCTGAAGAGTTCGAGTTTGTAATGGTCCAATACGTAGGCGGCACAAACTGGGTTTTAAACAGGCTGCACGGGTGGAGATCATTTCAACAGCTATATACTAGAGGCTTTAATTCAGAGATTGATCTAGAGACTGGTAAACCTTTTAAACTTACCACAGATCAAGCAAACCCTGAGGGCGCGGTTGTTAACCCTGTCATGACGGAAGACAACTTTGATAACGATATCAGTGCTGAAAAAGGGATGACAGCCTACGTACAAGATGGATTCTATAACGATCACATCCACGTTAAAACGTCCTTTACGACATCTAAAGTGTTAGCCTATACAACCGATGGTTTCGTGCAGGTTCTTTCTCCTGGTAAAATCCTAGAGCCACAAGATGAGAACTCTATTTTCATCTCCACTGCTCCTAATGCGACTTTTACTTTACCTAGTCCTACTAGCACAACTTTTCAAGTTGGGTTTACTATTTTAGTATTAGCAGGCTCTGGAGCAAACAACGCAATCATTAGCTATGATGCGCCGTGGATTGTGAATGGTCAAACGCCAATCACTACTCAAAACATCCCGGCTGCTGAAAAATATGAAGCGACTCAGTTTCAATATATCGGTGGTAACGAATGGATATTTAACCGACTTCACGGTTGGAGGACTTTTCAAGAGCTTTATGAAAGATCAGAAACAGCCGCTGAGATATCGCTGACAAACGGGAAACCTTTTACACTTACAACGGACACATTGTCACCAGAAGGCTCGACACCTTGGCCTTTGATGAATCAAACAGATTTAGAAATCAACATCAGTGGCAACCAGGGTCAAACTGGATTTGTTCCATCGGTAAACGTTGAGGGTGAATCATTTGGCGGAAGAATTGGTGTCAAAGACAGCAGCGACCCAAGTAGCACACAATACATTGCATGGTTGCGCGATTTAGATCATAGAGTGGTTGAGCTCTCAGCTGATCGTGACGTAACAAGGCAAGATGACAGGGTTTTATTTTATATTGCTGTTGACGGAGTTAGTCTTAACTTAGTCGACCCTGATAACTACGAGCCTGGCTTTAACTTTTCTTGTGTGGCTGGTCCTGGTGTAAATGCAACGTTAACCTGGACAGCTTCGTTTAGAATTAACGGCAATTTTGGACCTTTAAGCCAAGCTTTGGAGCCTTACTCTCGGGTAGACGTTGCAAAAATTGATGACGCACCTATAGATGAGTGGATTTTAAACACACTAAATGACCTGCCAAACACCCCCAACGCATTCATAGTAAACAGTGACGTAGGTGTAGCAACAACATATGCCGATTTAACTTATGTTGCTTTAAACAATCAATTACGGCTTGCATCAAATATATCTATTCCAGCAGGGAATCTTTCCCCGACAGTAATCGGAACAGAAAATGGAACCCTACAACCATTGGCTGCTCGCCCACTCTCTTTAGGCGGCAGAAACGCAACATTAGGTGGTTCTTTTAATGTTGCCATTGGTGCAGATGGACCGTTAATAACTGGTGAAAAATGTGTAATCATTGGTTCTGATGGGTCACAAGCACAAGGAACAGTTCCAACTCTTAGATCTGTAATTATTGGTGGTAACAACAACTCTGTAACTGGTTCGTCAGATAGTCTCATTGCAAGCTCGACTGATGTAAGCATCATAGGGAGTAACAATACAGTTGTTGGGGCTAATACCGTAGGTATTCAAAACGCAGCAAGCGTTAGTTGCTTTGCAGCTGGGGCAACATCTTCAGCATTAGAAGGTGATCATTGTGTTTTAATTGGATCTACCGGATCGTCAATTGATGTGGGAAGCGAATTTTCTCATGCTTTAGGAGCAAATAATTGCCAACTAGGAGACAGTAAATACAGCGCAATTGTTGGGTCTTTGAATTCTTCATTCGGAGGTCAAACGACAAGATCGGTTATTGAGCATTGTCAAAATGTAACAATGACAGGGTCGACTGATTGTACCGCGATGACTTCTGAAGATATTACTTTTGCAGCATCTGCTTCGCGAGCAACAGTAATGGGTAGTAATGATGTATCAGTTGGCGGTTCGAATTCTTTTATCGCGAGCTTGTCAGGGACTGGGAACATAGTCACCCCGTCTGAATCAACCGTTTTGTCTTCAGAAAACGTTGTAATAACAAATGTTCTGTCTAAATCAAATACAGTCATTGGCGGTAAGCAAATTAATTTGTCGGATTCTGTGCAAGGCGTTGTTATGGCTTCCTTAGCTGTTACCGCTAGCGGAACAAGAACTATGCACCTTGCGGGAACATCTAACACTACCGGTGTAGGATCCGTAGAAAGCGGGACATTGTTTAGTTCCATATGCAATATTTCTGGTGAACATTCTGTAGCTCTTGGCGCGGATAATAGCTCTATAGGAACAAACACACAAAGATGTTTAGTTCTGGCTGCTGTAAGTGCGACCATAGGCAATAATGTGGGTAACTCAGCTGTGATGGCTAGCAGCTCGGTAAATATCGCCGACAATGTTAACGTTTCTTCTGTTCATAGCTCAAGGAATGTAGATGTACTTGCTGGCCAGCGAAACATGGTTCTTTCATCCGATGATTGTAAAATCACAACTGGAAGTTTTGCGACCATAATCAACTCTGATGGTTGTACTCTTAATGTAGCTCCTCTTGGCGCAAACAATACAATTATCGGTTCGCTTAACGTTGCTTATAGCACTAACGCATTACGATCAATTGCGATATCGTCTAAAGATAGCACGCTAGTAGGCACTGATAATGTCATGATAGCGTCGTCAAATGGTGCAATGGAAGGCGGTGAGAACTTCATTTTTGCAGGTGATAGCAATGATATTAAAGGTAACAAAAATGGGGTAATAGCCTCAGACAGTATCACCTTTCCTGACGGCAGCGAAAATATTGCTATTTCTTCAGAGTTTGTTAGCGGAACTGGTAACAACTTTTGCACATACTTGGGTGCGAATACAGCTGTTGCAACAAATTGTTCCGAGGTAATTGTAGCTGCAAGTAACAACAGCACAATAACAGGCGACAGGCTAGTTATTCTTGGATCTCAAGACTCAACAATGGCGACTGCAGGGACAAATGATAGCGTAATCATATCGTCGCAAGTAACATCGCTTGATGGCTCTGAATCTGCTGTGATCGCTTCTGACAACTCTACTATTGCCAGCAACAAGACAACCATTATTGGCTCTTCATTTGTTACCTCATCTGTTAACACTCAGCGTAACTTAGCGTTAGGAGCGGAGGCTTCAGTGTTCGGTGCGGGTGCTAATGGATCAGTAATGATTCGAGCTAGAACGAGCACTATAGAGGGGAATGATTGTTTTGATATTGCCGGAGAATCAAACTTAGTCACAGGCGCTGGCTCTTCCGAATCCGGGCTGATCGCATGTAACTCTTCAAGTGTTGAAGGAAACCGTTGTACAGCATTTGCTTCTGAGCAAGCGACAATAGCTAATTCGGATAGATCAACTATCTTGAACTCGCTTACTTGTGCCATTGGTACTGGAAATAATGGCGCTGAAATCTTTGGATCGGAAGCTTCTACAATCGATCAAGATAATACTAGAGTTGGGATATTTAACTCGTTTTCTTCTTCAATTGGAGTTGGGACAACTGGCTCAGAGATTATGGGCTCAGATGATTGCAAAATTGAAGATAACGTTAACAGAGCGACCATATTAAACTCGATATCTTGTCGGATTACAGATGACTGTGATGCTGTGGATATTCTGGCATCACAAGGATGTGTGGTAGAAGCAGGCGTAGGAAATGCACAAAGAGCTGTGCTTATAGGTTGTGACGACACGGTAGTTGCTGGCGGCGCAGGCAACATTTTGATGAATTGCCGAAACACAACCGTTACCGACGCGAACAACAGTTTTGTCCACGGCGCTGCGACAAGTATTACACACAGCAACACCTTAATATTGTCTGATGGATCTTTGATAACGGCTACACAGGCTGATAACACTGCCACTATTCAATACAATGGCGGCATCTATATGCAGGCTAACAATGAATTCATCGTTAGAACTGACAAGTTTGTTCATGCTGGGGAGCTTATCGAGCTTGGCGATGTCAACGATGTAGTAAGCGCCGCATGGAGCCCTAAGACTTCAGTAAGTTGTCGCGCTGCTGCTGCTGTGCGTATTGGCGATCTTTTAAGACAGTCATCCACGCCATTCTATCTAACACCTGTACTAACTTCAGATCCACAAAATATACCTGTAGTCGGGGTTGCGCTATCGGCTGCAACAAATGCAGGTGACATTATAGAGGTACAAGGTGTTGAGGTTCTGACGCTGCGAGCTGATGCGGGTTCTACGTTCGCCCCTGGCGATCCGTGTGAGCATAGCGACCTTAACGCTGCTGACAATGGTGCTGTTAAAAACGGAAGCAATGCCGGAGTTCTGGCGGCTTCTTGCCAAAACGCTGCACCTAATAGTTTGTTTAAAGCTTGGTCAGTAATGTCCGAGATTAAATAAACGACTAAAGTGTACTATCGGGTGTACTGTACTGTGGTACGGTACAGTACACCAATTAGTACTAAACTATTGATAACTATTATTATCAATAACAATAATCCAATTATCTATGGCTTATTTTTACCCATTGTGAAACAATTATATTGTTAGCTTTTTTAACAAAATGAAAGGATTTCAACATGGCTGAAATAGAAATAAAAAAAATGAATATTTGTGATAGGTTGTCACAGAAGAAATTTTATATGCCGCTTTGTGCTGCGCTAGTGTATTTGATTGACAACCCTTCAATTAATATAACGCAATTCTTAAAGCATCTATTGAAGGTGTTTATAGGGTTGTGATGTAGTAGCGCAAGGGGGAGGTACAAAATCCCCCTTGCTGTGCTATATCTAGAAAGGTATAACGTCGTTTATTTCTTCTTCTTTTCTTCCTCTTTGCGCATCCGTATTAGCGCCTTGAGGATAGTATTTTTTGATCTTATAACCGAAGTCATCTTTGTTAATAGAGCATATCCCACTTTTTCCAACCAGGCTCCTAGCGGACAATTTCCCTTTTTCATATTGATCTCCCATTCCTACAGATTTTAATAAGCCTTCTATTTTCCACGATGCAGTTGCAACAATGTATTCAAAGCAGTTTGCAGAGTTTCCATCGCTGTCATGCAAGACGCATAAAAGCTTAATCATTGGCTTCCCTGCTTTAGATATTGTCACAGTCGCCGCTTTTACAACAAACTCACACTTTCCTAATACTAACGTAGGGCCGGAGTCTCTGTCTTCTTCAGGAGTGAAACTCAAGATGTCACCAACTTCCATCGGCTCTTTGTATTCGTTTTCGTCACCCATTGTCTTTCCTTATTTAAATTTTAATAATTGATCCAGGCTGCAAATCTGAAAAATTCATACTTGCATTGTCGCCCATGAAATCGCCAATAGAATCTATGATTGTCCACTGCTTATTAGTAGCGTACCATATTTCATCACTTTTGTTGTATGTAGGCTTTGTGTCGAAAGCGTTAACACAACCGTCGAGGTCTCTAGCTAAGAATTTAGCTTTTTTGTTAAGTCTAATTTTTTTTTCAGTAAGATATTGTTTAATTCTAGTTTTCATTTTAAAGTTCCTTTTTAAAAATTATAATATTTTTTTGAATTTATCCATTGACATGATGCTTTTCTTTTTAAAGTTAGAAAGCTCCTTGTCAATTTCGTCATCTCTAAAGACTAACCACTGAATACCGCATGAGTTCCCGTAATAAGTTGAGCTAATTAACTGGGGGCAGTTTTGGTATGCATAAATATCACCAGAATTATCGCGCGCTAAAAAGTTAGCAAAATGGTGAATTCTCTTGCTTTTCAGTTTGCAGAATAACTGTATTGTTGTAGTCTCTTTCATCTTAAATCTCCTTATCTAGACAAAAACCCCGCCCACTCACTGCAAGCGGGGGTCAGTTTTAAGCTGCTGTATTTTCAGCAGGCTTATCGCTAGGCTTTTCAGCTTCTTGAGGCTTTGGCTGAGCAACTAAGATATAACCATATCTTGCTGCAATTTCAGAAAAGCCATCGAAAAGCTCAGCGACAGAGTTAAATTCAAATTTCATATTATTATTCCTTTTTTAAAACTTAGACTAAAAACTATATTGAGCACCAAGTGATGCAGTTGAACCATGATCTGATAGATCTGTTTCAAGTGTTACCACCCAGTCTTGTGCAACTACATAGTTAGCACCAACTTTGTACGACCTTTTTTGGCTAGATAGTAAGTCGTTTAAAGTGAGCCAAACATTTAATTGCTCGCCCATGTCAAGCATCAAACCGCCTTCATAATCAAAGCTAGTATCAATACCAACATTAACACCTGCCTTAACCATTGGTCGCAAATTGTATTTAGCCTTCCCTACCCAAGTAGAGCTAGCTGAAATTTTCATTTGCGCTAGACCGAAAGAATAGTTAACATGCGCTGCAGCGGAAATATTCGGAGTAAAAACTCGGATATAGCCCACATCCAAAGTGCTGCCTGCACCATCCGTACCGATGTTTAAAGAGGCAGCATTAGGGTGAAGCGCTTTCTTATGGACAGGCGCTGTTGCCATTAGATTGTTTTCGCTAGCAAACGAACTCCCTGGAACGAAAGCCAGCACAGCGGCACCACAAGCAACAACACAAGCAATTTCTTTCTTAGTAATAGTCATTATTTATCCTTAAATTGTTAATTAAATTTTAGTCATTAAAAGTTAATATTAGTTTATCCATTTCTTTATTAGTCAGTTGCTCCACACATGAGCATCCCAACTTAGCAAATATTTTTCTCATATGTCTTTCTTCGTATTTGTTCTCCTTATTTAGTTCATTGAATTCTTGGACTCTCTCCTCTGATACAAAATCGTATTCAGGGATGCCAATTCCGTTTTCTTTAATGATTGCTTCAAACTCAGAACGCTTCATGTTCTTTTGAGGCAAACATTTAAGTCTGGATTTTTCCACTTGCACTCTTTCGTTAGGCAAGAACCTTACCACAATGTCAAGTAAGTAAGCGGTTTTCTTCCAGGTGTCAGCAACAAAGACTTCTAGTCTGTCGTTGATAGTCTTTTTTTCGTGAGCAATTAGCCATAGATTCGATTTAGTTTGGATTAGCTCATTAACAAAATATTTAAAATGCAGTCCAGCTTCTATGTATTCTTTGCCGTACTCGCATTTCCCTTCTGAGCCTAAGATGCTTTTTCTGCATTCTGCTAAAATCTGGTCCCAAATCATCGACAATGAGTCGACCATAACAGTGCTGTACTGATGTCGGTCTTTATTTAGTGACTCAACAAAACCCACAACTTCATGAAATTTGTCAGTTCGAACTCTGGCGTGTTTGTTTTTCTCCAAAATATCTGAATATTGTAAGCTTCCATCTTCGATATCGACTAATATTGAATCAGTGAAACAATTAATACCAGTGTACGTCTTGCCCAGTCCGTGGTCCCCAAACGCCAAGATGCGTAATGGGGAGCTTTTTTGATCGTCTTGAAAACTTGTTTGAACTTTTAACATTTTTTTTCCTTAAATTTGAGCGCTAGCTAATGGGACTTTAAATAATATGTCGTGAACTTTTTTGGATAGCTCGTGTGCGTTTCCAAGCAACCCGTATACGTCCTCATACGTCTTATCAATGTCGGCTCTTATTCTATCGCCAAACTGCACTTCTAGCCCTTCAATGATGGATTCTTTAACCTCTTCTCCTGAAAGCTCAAAAAGATGAGTCTTAAACAAAGTGCTAATGTGGTCCATCTCACAGAATTCTTCTACATACTGGTCCACATCCATTTCAGCGCAATACAGCGAAATTAATCCACGCAAATCCTCGGTAGTTAAATTGTCAGATTCTTTATTTTCTACGTGAACTATGTGTTCAATCATGTCTTGGTAGTTGCTCATGGCTTTTCCTTTTTTGTTCAAACTAGAGTACCTTTTCTCTAGTTCTTAGTCATAGTACGACACCAGCTTCCTACTGTCAAGTGTTTTTTAAATTAATAATCAGGTTTCGATATGCTTGGTCTATATGGCTCTGGCAAGAATTCATCATGCCTTGGCATGACAAAATCTGGCTGCTCAATCTCAAGCCTTAAGGTTGTTATTCGCAGTTGCTCACTCGGCGTTAGAAGTTCTTTGATTCTGTTCTGCCTATACTCCGCATAAACGTCGGGCCTTAAGTTGTGGAACCCTACAAGCCCATCAGTCAGGATTTCGCAATAGCAGCAAAACCTGTGAGACGGTGGAATTGCACCGCGATACATGCCGCGGATATGGCCTCTTGAGCAATCCACCATGTCCTTGAGTCTTGTTAGGTCGTTGCCACTAATAGCAAGCAACAAAATCAACCCCTCATATGCGGGGTTATCTTGGCTGATTTCAGCCATGTAATTTGCGCATGACTGCAAACTCGAACCGAATCGTAATTTCCTCATATTTCTTGTCCTTATATTGTTTTCAGTAAGAAGCCCTTATCCTATAATTATTACTTGCGCCGATCAAGTTTTTGCCGTATATAAGAAACCTACTTCACACTTTCATCAGGAGAAAAGATTGAAAACAACAGATATACCTAAAGTTTATGTGTACCATCATGTTAAAAATGTAATTTCAGGAGGCAAATTAGATCTCAGAGCTAACCGAATTTTTAACGAATTCATCATGCCTTGCACAAAAATGACGCCAAACCAGAAAATGGTAATGTATATAGTTATGCTAGCTTGTGAAGAGAATACAGCATCATGGCGGGCATTTAGCATAGAACAAGGGGCGTCCTTTGAGACAATAATGTATCACACTGGTCTCTCACGCATAGAGACGCGAGAAGCTCTTGCAGGTCTTGTCGGCAAGTGTTTAACTAAAGGTTCATCTGGAAGATATTTTTTCAGAAAAACAATTTACAAAAAAATAATAATCAGAGAAGAAGGAGAAACTCATGCTAACGAAAAGCAAAAAATTAGAGGCATTTGAGGAGCACGCCTGTTTGACGAAACTTTTGACTTCGTCGGAAAAGAACGTTCTTTTTGTTTTTTGTGCTTCTAGCGACCACAAAGGAATGGCACAAACAAGAGACATCTTCAGAAGAATTTGGATTACACGTAGGACGCTCCATTTTTGCCTGTGTGGCTTAATTGCAAAAGGCTATATAGAGCGCGTGGAAGAGGAAGGGGGAGTCGTGATGGGCTTCTACAGGCTAACAAACAAAATATTTGAGGAAGTTAAGGAATGATGACGTTACAAAGAAAACTAAGAATATATAGGGAGAAAA